>Ga0224512_10000010_pt1 | contig 297569 bp, 367 predicted proteins | sample SF_May12_sed_USG_4_FD_169103 | JGI IMG/M metagenome (GOLD analysis project Ga0224512, IMG submission 169103) | Sediment microbial communities from San Francisco Bay, California, United States - SF_May12_sed_USGS_13 | ecosystem: Environmental > Aquatic > Marine > Sediment | place: USA...
TGTTGCTGCTTTTCTCTTTGGAGCTGCTTTGCGTGTTGCTGCTTTTCTCTTTGGAGCTGCTTTGCGTGTTGCTGCTTTTCTCTTTGGAGCTGCTTTGCGTGTTGCTGCTTTTCTCTTTGGAGCTGCTGCTGCTTTTAGTGCTGCTGCTGCATTCCTCTTTCGAGTTCTTGCTGCTTTTTTAGCTGCTTCAACTCTTTTGGCTTTTGATGTTACCATAACTTTTTTCAAAAATCATCCATGTTATGTAGTAAAAGTCATACATTACTATGCAAACTCTAATAAAATTTGACACGTTTTTGAATTTTCGATCAACAATTTCTAATACACATAACAACTGTATCTGTTGTTAATAGATCTTTTTGTGGTCGGATAATTATTTTGTATTGTTTTTCTTCGTCAAATGGAATATCAAACTGTGTTGTTCTCTCAATTGGTTTGTTTGGCTCTAGAGTAGGGCAATTTTACATTGTTGATGACAAAGAACAAAAACATGAAGCAGTATTTGGAGAATTTTCATCAAAAGATTTGTTTTTAGCTCCTGAAATGATTGTTTTTTCATTACTGATGTTTTTTGCAGTAATTCCTATTTTTACAAATGTGTTTTCTGGTGGAACTTCTTTACTTCCTTTATGAGTTCCTTCAAAAGTAATAGTGTACTCGACTGGTCCTACGATGACTGGCTTTCCTCCGACAGCTTCAATATAGTTTGTTGTATATTGTGTATACATGTAATTTGCAAAAACTATTGATGCTATTATGGCCCCAATCACAATAATTATACCCATTCCTGCCATGAATCAGCTGATTTTTTTTGGTATATAGTTGAAACGGCAGCATTATGCACAAATTTTTGCTCAAAACCCTTCATATTTTGATGAAATATGAAGATAAATTTGAAATCATTACCTATGTCATTATAATAATTTCTATGAGAAAAATCATCCTATTCATTGCGTCAAACTTGGATAGATACATTACAAAAAATAATGGTAATGTAGGTTGGCTTCAAGTAACCACATCTTCTGGATATTGGTGATTTTTACAAATCCATAGACACTGTAATCATTGGTAAAATGACATACGAGCAAATGCTAACATTTGGTACATACCAATATCATGATAAGAAACAATATGTATTCCCTCAAAAAATGATCAAAAAAAGATGAAAATGTACTGTTTGTAAATGATTTTGAGATATTAGTAAAAGATCTTATTTCTAATACTGGAAAGGGATTTTGTTGGTTGGTGGTTCAAAAATAACTTCTAATTTTCTGAATATTGGATTAGTGAATGAAATAATCATCACTATAATCTCAGTTGTCCTTGGTACAGGGACTCCACTATCCATGAATATACCAAAAGAAACAAAATTTGAACTGATCAAAACAACGGATTATAGTATTTAATTGAATTATATTATAAAATTTTGAAATAAATTCTTCAAATAATTTGATAATTTTTTATTGAAATACAACTCTTTTGATCAATTTTTAGGGGGTTTAGCTTTTACGCATGATAAAAATAGTTTAGATGTGTTTAGCTGGGAGATCTTGGTGGTTTGATGTTTGCATTTTATATCTAGGCACAAGTGTTACACCCCCCCCTAAAACAACTGTTTTTGAAAATATCACATTATGCCTAAAGACCATAATTTTGATGGGGGGTTTAACTTCTAGGCTCATTTTTGTAACATTGTTCAGTTTGGAAGATTCTACAATTAATGTAATCTAATCAAAAATTTCAAAAAAATAAACTTAATGTAAACAATCTAAATTTTTCAAATAGCCTATTTGAAACTCAAATGATTTATTTTTTAAGATTTATCTATCTGCAAAACAACATGTCTTACATTCTATTTTGGAAATATTGTGATTAACAATATTTGTAATGTATGACTTAAATTTCACACAGATGAATATTACCTATAAAAGACATGTTTATGATATCTGATGGGCATTATTTAACAAATAACTCTCTCAGCATGTGATTATCTGTTGTTTATGCTCACTGTTGCTTCAATTCTTTTTGAACTGTTTTCACAATGAAATGCACTGCCAATGCTAGTCCCATCACCTTGAAGAAATTATTCATGTGTCTGGACCTCTTTTTTGTCGTATGTGTCGAGAATCTCATCTATTATTTTGATGATGTTCAATTTCTAATTACCTCGAATTTTGTAGTTGTATCTTCTAGTCTGAGTTTGTTAACATTGATGCTAACCCTAATCTCAAAATTCTTTGTCGCATGCCTGAATAAAATATTGCAGAAATTCATTTCACAAACACCATCAAAGTTGCAATCATTGTCAAAACAAAGACTTTGTTTTTTGAAGCTTTGAATTTGAGAGTTTGGTTTTCAATGAAACTTGTTTTTGTTGTAATTTTTATTGTTTTCATATTCTGTGATAGTGAATTTTCGATATAAGGTCCGCGTAGAACTGATAAATCATCTATTTTTCTTAAAATGTTTTCAACAAAAATCTAGCTGTTTTGTCGTGTTTCTCAGATACACTATTAAGAGCATCTAACATTGTTTGTTGGTTGATGTTCTCCTTATCATCTAATACTACATAAACACCAACTTTTTGTTTTCCATCTTCCGTGATTATCTTACTAATTGCTTGAATTGAATAGCAAAAATCTGACACTTTTTTTCCAAATTTCTCTTTTTCACCATCATTAAATCCCATATACCTTGCAATTTGATTATTTTTCATAATTACTTTGGAACCTAGTACTAGAATTCCCATTTGTGCTTTTGGTTCAAATATCTCTACTGGAACTCCAAACTTCCCTGCATGTTTTACTAATATCTGAAATACATTTTCGTCACTCTTGACTCCTTCAAACGATAACCCCTCATGAATTAACCATCTTTCAACATTATCTCTCATTTTTGATGGAGCCATATTTGAATTCTCAAATTAGTTCTATATGATTCTAAATTCAAAAGATCGTACCTCTAAATTTCTATTATTTCTAAATTCGAATTTAGAAATAATAGAAATTGTTATCTGAAAAACAAGAATGTCTGAGCTAAATATTGACATTGAAACCTGAATCTATACCTGGAAAAGATGTGGAAACCAATACGTTTACAATTATTCCTATAATCATAAACATAATGCCTAGATAAAGACAATTTCTTGCTTTGCGTTGGTCGTCATGACGTAATACAAAGTAGGCAATTATTCCACCTATTATTCCAAAAAATATGGGCAACAAAAACCATGCATTACTTCTTGATTTTTCTGAATATGTCATTGCTCACCATATTATTGTTTTACAGTCATTGCTTTTTTCTGTAACTGTGTTATTTCAATTTCTACTGTTTCTAATGGATCCTCTACTTGATTGCGTCTAATTGAGAACATTTTTGGTTTTTCAAAGTCTTCTGTACAATCAGGGCATGCATAAACAAGTACTCTATGCTCGTTAGGAGCCTTTGGATTAGATAATCTAGGATAATACACTAATCTTGCACCACAATCAACACAATACCTATTGGCCCTTCTAGTTCTGACCAATGTAAACCACCTGCATTATTCTAAATATACGATCATCTATTAGATCTATGTTGTCTAATAGAGTAAACCAGTTACTATCAACCGATCAATATTTCTAAATTCGAATTTAGAAATATTATAAACTCAATATGTGTATTACTAAATTTCTTTGATATTATGATATTTCAAAATATGCTTACACATAGTATGCGCCTCCCATCAGACTTGAACTGATGACCATCCGATTAACAGTCGGATGCTCTACCACGCTGAGCTAGGGAGGCACAAGATTTTACCTTGATAAAAGTGATTTAATCCTTGCTGTATATTCACAAAATAGAATAATCGTTATGCTGGCACTGATAAATCTAACATCCAGATATTCCACTCGTAGGTATTTTTCAATCAAAATTTCCAACTAATCTATCCAGACATGGATCTGTATATGAAGAGAGGGTTGATTCATGAGCAGCACCTTTTGATTCCCATCTTTTGTGATCGTCTTGTCCATTGCTTGAATCGAATCACAAAAAGACCATTAAATAAATTTGACAAATTTGGATTGTTTATAGTGTAATTCTATTTAAAAAAAAATAATTCCTTTGAGCATAAAATAAGCAACATATCTAGTCAAACACTGGACAAAAATAATAGCCATCAAATTTCTAAGATTGTGGTAGTGGAGGTGTTGTATTTTCTTAAAAAAAGATAAATCTGTTTTACCATACAATAACCCTAAAAACAATAATTCTTACACAATGTGTATTGGAATCTAATACCATCAATCCAAAGATTTTGTTATTAATTTTGTCACTGGCAATTACATTTCAAATCATGCTTTGGCTAAATTTTGACATTAATGATGAATTTGACATGATTGATTTGTTATATCTTTTGGGCCTGATCTCTTGTTTTACGGCAAGTTTTGCAGTTTCAAAAAAATTTGGAAGCTCAAAGATTTTTGGGAAGGCATATATGATTTTGGGGTTAGCGTTTGTATCCTTTTTCGTTGGAGAAACACTCTATTTGTATTTGAATATGCTAGGAGAAACTCCATATCCTGCTATTCATGTTGATTTATTTTTTTTTATGTTTTACCCATTGGTTACATTATACTTGATCATAAACATAAGATTCTTCAGACCCACGCTAAGTTTGAAACACAAGATTTTGCTAGTGATAATTTTTCCTAGCTCTGTTCTTTTCTATTCTTATATCACTTATTCTGCTGATGCAATAGATTCCTTTGAATATTTTTATGGTTTGATTTTTATGATCTTTGCATCAGTCCCACTCTCTTTTTCAATATTGGGTGCAACCATTTTCAATCAGACAGTACTGAGTTCAATTTGGCGACTTTTGACACTAGGGATTGCAATAAGCACAATTGCTGATATTTTATATTATTCTCTAGAAATTATTGGAGAATATGATAGCATGCATCCTGTCAATACACTTTGGATGATTTCATACATGATAATATTTTATGCTCTGTACAAACATATCAAAACGTTCTAAAAAATCTTGATGCCACTTTCAATTATGTTATTATATTATTTTTGAAAATTCATTATCTGCTACTTTTATTTTTCATACGATCTTGATTTTGTCACTTTTCTACAAAATTCATGTACATTGGGTGGTTCTGAATGATTTGACTTTGCTTTAAAAAGTCATTGTTTATTTGTACTTTGAGATCTAATTTCCCTCCAACTACGTTAACCTGCATGTTCTCAAATAATGAAACATATTTGTTCATCTTTCGCCCATCACTTGTAAGAGAATATCCTATCTCAGTTAGCAATCCGTTATTTGTTAATTCTTTGATCATTCTATATCCTGTAGATTTTGTTAAATTACACATTTTCACAATATCGCTAATCAGAGTTGGTTCTTTTAGTAGTAAATTATTCAGAATTTTACGCTTATCAGAGTCTGAAAACGATGCCATTATAAGATTAGCAAGTGACTGATCATGAATTGTTATCCATGTTTTATTTTTTGATGGTGCTGGTTCTATTGATATAAAATTATTCAGAAATTTTTTTTCGATCTCATCTGCCCCTTCTTGAAAGAGCTCTCTTAGCGTAGCATCCATCTTGCTAAAATCACGTATAGATTCTAAGACTGTAATTTTGTATCTGTCTTGTAATCTACTCTCAATCTTTTTGTATACTGGCTCGCCAAGATTATCTTTGATTACTGAATGTAAGGAATCTGCAAGTAAATTATCAAGTCCAGACGACAACAAATTAATTAGACGTTTCTTACTAATATACCATTATGAGAATACCGTTTACGTATTGAATAAATTATTATAATGTTGTTCTTACCCTGTGACAATATATACGTCTTAATATATTTAAGATACTATAATTTATAGCAAAAATGATCAAATTTTAATCAAAATGATAGATCATCTTTTATATTAGTTAGTCACTATTCTTACAGAATGAGAACAGTAAATGATTATTGTGAACAGATACGTGAAGAAATTATCAATGTTAGTATAAAACGTGGTATGAAACGTCAATGCACTGAAATGGGATGCAGAGTAAACTTTAGGGATGATCCTGGGTTTGATGTTAAATTACTTTTCAAAGATCTTTCAAAACATAATGCTCTGAATTGGAAAGACGTGGCAGGGTTACCCTGGATATTTGATGAGGACTGGTGAGATTGGCAAAAAAATATCAACTAGTTGCACGATATGATGATCATATTGTTGTGATGGACAAAAAAGGAATTCCTGTTGCAATGGATAAAGATGGACACATCATATAACAACTGCTTTAAATGATTTTTTAATACTTTGAATTTGAAGCCTGGTTTATATGGATTCAAGTATCAGAAGGAGTAAAATCCAATGCAGGTTGATAAAAAACGATCACATATGGAAATCAAAAAAATTTACTACATTGTGATTTACCAATTAAATTAACCACTGTTTTAATTTCTCAATTTTTTGTACCGGTGAATCTCATTGTTGCATTAATAATTAACATTTATGATGACGTTCTAAAGTTCGGAGAAACTCATTTTTTTGTATTTTTATATATTTTTTACATTTTTACTGAATTATATCTTCAACTCTAGATCCATCAGAACAAATTCTACGTATTAGATCTTTCATTATAATTTTAGATTAGATATTTTATAAGCAATCACCAATTATACATATCCATACTTTTGGAAATTTAATGAATTGGCTATAATCATTATGAAATGATTTTGATTTTTCATTTATTGAATTTAGCAAAAAATTCTCTAATTTCTTTTGAATGACTCTCAACAAGTTCTATAATTTCAAGATGCTCCTCTGCTGTAGGTTCTCTTTGATGGACAATTTGAAACGCGCTAAGTGCGGAACCAACCATCTCTCCTACAAAAAAACCGCATAGAAAATCTCCAATGTTTTCACAATTCCAAGTTTCTCCAATTCTTGGAGAAGCCCCTGCTGATTTATACAACTTTAATGTTTGTTCTATTAAATCAGTAGTTTGTTTTGAAAATTCAGGATCAAGAGTCATTAGAGAATAGAAATCTTATTTTTCTAATCCCTTTTTCTTATCAAAGGTATATACCCCATCTAAAAATACTCTATGATCTTTGTTTTTGACTTTAGTTTTTAGTTCAATATTCGCAGCTGTTTGTGTGATGTCTGTCCATACTTCTCCGGTAAGTATGACGTCTTCTCCTTTTGGAACCACTTTAGTATTTCCAACAATATGTGTTACTCTTGATGCACGCTCTCCTTGGAAATTCTCAATCAAAATTTTCTTTCCTTCAACTTTTACTGTAATTGGAAAGTGAGCATACACAACTTTCATTTTAATTGTATATCCATCAATTAGACCTTCACAAAGATTTCTAATGATTGATCTTGCAGTGTGTAAAATCGCATAATCTTTTTTTCTATTCCCAATTGATTTTAACAACACTTTACCTTCTACTATCTCTATGTTGACTGGAATATTGCGGAAACTTTTGTGAGTTTTGCCTAAGGGACCAACAAACATCAACATATGTTTGTTCAATGTGATTGTTACACCTTCTGGTATTGCTACCTCGTCTTGAAATTTCTCGAGTTGATTAGTAGACATATCCTATCAAAAATCCTCCAATTCCTTTTTCTGCCGCTTCATGGTGAGACATTACTCCTTGATTTGTCGTAACAAGAAGCATTCCTCTATCATATGCTGGCAAGTATTGTTGCTCCCAATTATTATATTCATCATTTTTCACTTTAAATCTTGGTGAAATTGCTCCACATTTTGTAACTTTAGCCAATAATTTGATTTTAAATTTTCCACCTCTTTTGTCGTCAATATGCTCAAATTCTCCAATATACCCTGACTTTTGGAGTGTTTTTAATACCTCAATTCCAAGTTTTGATGTTGGAAGGATTATACATTCTTGTTTTCTTCGTGCTTCATTGTTGTAAATTGTGACAAATAGATTTGCTAAAATGTTAGTTGCTGGCATGATATCTCAATTATTTTTCCTGAACCCTAAAGATGTTGCTACTTCTCTGAAGCATCGTCTACATAACATTAAATCATATTTTTGAATAACTGCAGTATAATCTCCGCATCTTTTACACCATTTTGATCCTCTGCCGAAATCATGTTTTTTTCTTCCCGTAACCTCATATGATCTGTCTTTTGCCATTATGTTACTGTCACTCCAAACTCTTTTGTTAGATAATCTTTTGCTTCTTTACTTGAAATGACATGTGTTTTACCAACTCTTGCTTTATGTTTACTTCTACTTCTAATGTTATACCCAGGTCTGGTTAGTGTTATTGAAATTCCTAATCCTAGTATTCCTATTTGGGGATCATATTTTACACCTGGAATATCTATGTGTTCTTTTATGCCAAATGAAAAGTTTCCAAAATTATCGAATGATTTACCGTTGACTGTGTTTCCTTTAGCTTCTAGTAATCTTTTCAATAATGCAACTGCATCATCTCCACGAATTGTGACTGCTACTCCTATTGGCTCTCCTTTTCTTACTCCCCAGTCTCTCTGTGTCTCTTTTGCATTACGTGCAGAAGATTTTTTTCCTGAAATCTCATCTAGTGCTTTTCTTGCAATATTTATGACATCTCCAGATTTTCCAACACCCATGTTGAGAACAACTTTGTCTAATGATATTTTTTTCATAGAGGATTCTGTTACTTGAGACATATTATCACTTTAATTGAATTATTGGTTCCTCTTTACCTATTGGCATTATGATGTCAGCTGGGATTTCGATTTTTTTATCACTTAGAGCAAGAATTATTCTTTTTGGAAGGTTAAATGTTCCTTCTTCTATGGTTTCTATTTTGCCAATCTGACCTGCATTATTACCTCGTGTAACTAACCCTTGACTACCTTCTTCTAATTTTATTATTTCAAGAATTTTTACATCTGGAATTCGTATCAAACATGTATCACCAACATTGACTTTATTTTCTGAAATTATTGAACGACCATCATGGAACCCTATTTGTAATCTTCCTTTGTTGATTGTAGTCTTACTAACAACCCTAACTAGTTTTTTTAATTTTTCTGATTCTTTAATCTTTATTGGTTTTAGAAGCTTTTCTTCTGTTGGAACTAGACGATAAATATCTGAAACATTTTCTAATTCAATAACATCCATTAATCCAATTGCATGGTGAAGTGATTTCCTTACTACTCCGTCAATCTTTACTTTACCTGTGTAAATTGTACTTTTTGCTTCTCTAAGACTTGTTACAATTTTTAACATATCTCTTAGAAATACTGCTGCTGGTACGGCATGACTCTTTTTGTGTGGGCCTGGTTTTACTGTAATTACAAATCGTTTATCTTTTCTGGTGATTCCCCAGAACTGTGGTGCCATTTGGCGTTTGAGTTTTTTACTTCCTGCGATACTTACCATTATTTATTTACCTCATTCTTGTCTTTATCTATAGCTTTTGTCTGTTTTGTTGGATCTTTTCGTTCTAATCTTGAAATTCGCCATTTGTCATCTGTGTTTAGTGACGTAACTACTAAATTAGATGTATGAATATGTACATCAAATTTATCCCCTTTAGTTTTTTCTTTCTTTACTCCTTCTATTGCAACACTGTTTTTCTGTGTTGATACTTTAGATACTTTACCTTCCACTCCTTTGAATTCACCTCTAAGTATCTTTACACTATCGCCCTCAATTACACGTATACTTCTTTTTCCATATTTTTTATAAAGTTCTTTTGATAACGCACTACCTAATTGTTTACTTCGTGTTTGGAAAGTTGCTTGATAAATCAAATTGTTACGCATTTTTGTTGGCTTCATTTTTTATACCACCATTGATGCCAAGTTAGCTACTCTTGGCCATTTTTCTGAAGCTTCTGCAGCAACTGGTCCTTTAATGTCTGTTCCTTTAGTTTCTCCTTCTGGTGTAATCAAAACTGCTGCATTATCCTCAAAACAAACTCTCACGCCATTTAGTCTTCTAACTGCATATTTTTGTCTAATTATTACTGCACCATAAACCTGTTTTCTAAGCTCTGCTGGTCCTTTCTTGACTACAACATTACAAAAGTCGCCTACTGATGCAGCAGCCAATCTTGATGTTCTAGTGTGATGTCTTGGAACATTGATTATTTCTAAAATTTTAGCCCCTGAATTATCGGCACACACTATGTTTGCGCCTATTGGAATTGATCTTGTCACATATGGTCTAAATTCTTCTACTCCTTTACCTGCCTGCTTTGCCATTATACTTTAACCTCCACAACTACATATGACACTGATTTTGATATTGGTCTGCATTCTGCAGTCAATACATGATCTCCCGACTCAACATCTATGCAACCTGGAACATGTGCGTGAATTGTACTTGTACCTCTTGCATATCTTTTGAACTTACTAAAATAGATTGGTGAATCTTTCTCTAATGTAATAGTCTGCCTTGCTTTATTTCCAGTTACTTTACCGTCAAAAAGTTTACCTCTTATTGATAGACCGCCATGGAATGGACAATGTTTGTCCTCGCATTCTCTTGATGGTTCTTTAACCTTTAACCCTATATCTCTAGTCATGTCTTACTCCAATCCTGTCAAATGGCCTTTTTGTAATTTTGGAACCATTTACAACTACGTCATTTCCATCTATTGAAAACTTCCAATTGTTGGTCTCTTTTGCAATTAATTTTATTCCCTTTTGTGTATTTATTGTAAACATTGATTTTGTTTCGTTGATGATTCTTCCATTTAATCCTATGACTTGAGGATTAGTTGACTTTACGATCTCTGTGTTCAATCCTATGAATTCATGTGCTGTAATGTTATCTGCTGTGATCATTTTTGCTTGCTCATCTCGTTAATTCTAGTTAGCATTCTTGCGATGTCACGACGTAATGGTTTTAGTTTACCGCTTTCTTTTCTTAATGTTCCTTTGGCTGCATCTACTCTAAGCTTTGTGAGTTCACCACGTGTATCTTGAACTTTCTTCTTTAGATCTTTTTCATTTAATTGTTTGATTGTTTTCATACTAATCCTGGTCATTTGAATCTAGCCTCTTCTTCTTCCATTGTTTCAAGCTCTTTCATTTTTTCAGCTTCAATTGCAATTTGTTCTGATTCTGTTCTTGCCTTTACCTCTGCTGCTGTTTCATCTCTCATTTTACCTGTATCTTTATCTTTGATTTGCTTCAATTTCTTTACTTTTGCTACTTTCATTTCAAATTCTGGAACCAATTTTTCATTCCTTGCAATTCTAATTCTAATCCCAATTAACCCCATAGCAGTTTTAACATGTGCAATATCTTCGTCCACAATTACTTCCGCATGATGCCCTGCTCTTGGTAAAATTCCTGCGGTATGTTTTTCAAACGCCGAACGATCCCCTCTAAGTTTTCCAGAGATTGTTATTTGAACTCCCATTGCACCACCTTCCATTATTTGTTTTAATGTCCACATTGTTGCTCTTCTAAATGCAGTACCTCTTTCTAGATGTGATGCCATTCTATTACACATTACGCTAGGAGCTAATTCGGGTTTATCAATTTCAACTACTGATATCTGGGGATTTTTTAATCCAAAGTCTGTTGTAAGTTTATCTGTAAGAGATCTGATTCCAGAACCTTTTCTTCCGATTACAATCCCTGGTCGTGTTACATGTAATGCAACTCTTGTTCCAACTGGTGTTTTTGAAATCTCTGCATGTGAGAAACCTGCATCTTTGATTGCTTCTCTGAGATAATCTCTAAGTAACATCATATTGTAGTTATCTTTAATTACATTTTTGACTGCTGACATTACTAAATCTCCTGTGCCACCAATTCTAAGTGTGTTAAAACATTATTCTTGGGTGTTGCTCTGCCCATTGCCCTTGGTGTAAATCTTTTTACAATCACACCTTTGTGAACTGTTGCATTAATGATTCTTAATCTATCTAAATCCATTCCTTTGTATTCTGCATTTGATTCTAAATTGTCTAAAACCTTGATGAATTCTTTTGCTGTCTTTTGTGGATAACGTCCAGACATCATACCTGGATCTGATTTATGTCCTACTTGGTTTTTATATCTTCTAAATGCAACAGCTCTTCTTTTGTTGATTACTGCATGAAGATAATCTCTTGCTTTTTCAATATGAAGTCCTTTAATTGATACAGCTACTTCACGTGCATGTTTATGTGAAATATTCTTCTCTCTCACTGAAGAGCGTACATGACGAGTTGTATCATAGTTTTGGAATGCATAATTGAATCTACCCATAATGATCACTTTAGTGGCACATAGAGACTGGATCTTGATGCACCTACACCTGGTGCACCATGTGAAACTCTCTTGTTTGTTATGACATATTCTCCCAGATAATGCCCAATCATTTCTGATGTAATTGCAACTGGACGAAATTCTTTTCCTGAGAAAACATTTACCGTAACACCTACCATGTATGGCAGAACTATCAAATCTCTTACATGTGTTTTGATAGGATTTTTTACTTTACCTGCTTTTGCAGATTTTATTTCTTCAATCAATTTTCTTTTTCCATCATTAATCCCTCTAGTAAGTGATCTTCTTTGTCTTGAATTGAATAATAAGAATAACTTCTCTAATGATAAACTATCTAATTCCTCTTTTGGAATACCTCTGTATAAAAATTCTTTAACCATTTCTCTTCTTCTCCTTTAATGTACTTCGAGTTTTATGGTCCATATTATAGCATTCCTATCTTAGTTGCTAAGTCTCTTGCTTTTTCTGTATTCTCAAACTGAACAAATGCTTTTTTGCCGTAAATTGTTCTTGCTGTGTTTACTTTGATTACTTTTTCTTTGTATAATGTACTCACTGCTTCTGCAATTTCTGGCTTTTTCGCTGAAATTTCTACAATAAAACAAATTTTACTCTCGTTTTCTACCATCGCAAATGTCTTCTCTGTGATATATGGTTTGACTATGATCTTCATTGCTTGATCTATATTCATTTTGTTTTCACCATAACTTCTAGATGTGTTGACTTAATTTTTCCAATTTCTTCTAGTGCAGATTTGGAATATACGGTTAATCTAATTGGATGCGAACCTGGGGCAAGATCCAATACACTCAGATCTTTTGCATTCTTGACTTCCACTCCTGGAATTGCACCTATTGCTTTGTTTAATTTTGAAGAATCTGATGTTACAAATAAAACGCTTTTTCCAACTTTCTTACTTCGTCCTCTCAATCTTGATTGCCCTGAACGTGATTTTCTAGATTCTAATCTGTTAATGTCTTGTGTTAATTTTAAAGATTCTAATATTTTAAACATTTCACTTGTTTTTGAAATTGATTCTATATCATTGGATATTATAATCGGGAATGATTCTATGCCCTCTATTTTGTGGCCTCTTAATTCTATTAGCTCTTTTGATGCTGTTGCTGCAATTGCAGAACATAATGCTAACTTGTTTTCTTTTCTGTTTAATTTTTTATGAATTACTTTATCTACAATTGGTGGATGTGCTTGTCTTCCTCCTCTAGTTGATGCAACCTCTGCACCTTGACCTTGTCTTCCACCACCACCACCACGCATTCTAGCAACACGTGAAACACCTTGACCTGTTGGTGGATCATTAGAGTCTGCCACTACATCCATACCGGCATTTGGTTTTCTTCCTTGTGGTTGAAATTTATGTGATGTTAAATTAGTGAATGCTTTATGAATTAAATCTCTTCTAAACGGTGTTGCAAATATTTGTGGGAGTTCTATTTCGCCATCTTTTGTTCCAGTTGTTGTGTATACTGACGCTTTCATTAGATAACTACCTCTAAAATATTTGGTTTAGTAATTTTTGCTGGTGCATTCCTGATTTGACTCCTAAGTTTAATTAATCTTCTATATGTTCCAGGAACTGAACCCTTTAAAATAATGAAATCTCCTTTAACTAATCCGAAGTGCTTGTATCCGCCATCGGGGTTAATTTTGATTTCACTGTTATCTGTATTTCCCATCACCATGATTCTTTTATCATATTCTGTTCTTTGATGGAATCCCATTTGTCCTGCTCTTGGTACTGTATACATGACACTTTGTGGAGATATTGGACCAAGTGAACCAACCTCTCTTACTGTCTTTCTTGATTTATGTTGTTTCTTTTTTACACCCCACCTTTGAATTACACCTTGCCATCCTTTACCTTTAGTAATTGCTGCTACATCAACTGTTGTGCCAGTTTCAAAAATCTGATCAATTTTGATTTCTTTTCCAAGTAATTCTTTTACATGAGTGAATTGTTTTTGAATATTTCCACCACTTACTAAAGCTTCAAAAATATATGGTTTTTTCTGTGCTAATCCTGCTGCGCGTGGTGATACTGCAACTATTGCAAATATCTCTTTAATTTTGCTCAATCTTTTTTCTGCATTTTCAATTGAACCTTCTATGTTTTTAATTGTAATTTCTTTTGCAATGTTTTTTGGAATATCTTCTGCATAGACATTAAATTCTGCATGTGCACCGTAATGGTCTTTTGAATATCCTCTTACTCCTAAAATTAGTACAGGTGGTGTTACTAAGACAGTACCTAGACTCACAAGTTGTTTTCCTGCATTAGGTACTTTGTCACGATCATCAATGGTTACCAATTGAACACATCCTGCTTTGAATCCACAATGTGCTAAAATTTTTGGCTCTTCTACATCTAGTTTTGGCCATGATCTAATTCTTGCTTCCATACTCTTTGCACGTATTCTAGGAGAATATGCAAGACTTCCTCTACGTGGTTGATGATATTTTCTAGCACCCATGAATAAAATCGAACACCGATTTCCCTCTATTAAACTATGTGAGACATCGTTAACCTCTAAAAAAATACTAGTTAACCATCTATCTCTAATTTATCAAGGATTTGTAAATTCTGAAATTGAATCCCAAATTGTTATTGCACCAAGGATGATTCCAAAAACACCAAGACCAATAGCAAATAGTAGGAAATTTTTTTTTTCTTGCATATTATGATGTATTTTGAGCATTAATAATTGCTAATGTTCCAAGTAAAGCTTCTTCTAAACGAACAGTTTCAGTAGCCTGATTGGGGAAAAAATTTAATGTTTTTGCGTTTTGTATGTTTCTCATTTTCCCTCCAATAATTTCATGGACTCCTTTCTCAGGAGATCCAAATACTATCAGTACTGGTTGATCTGACTTTGTATATTTGGCAATCTGTTCCTTCGTTGCAGTTTTTCCTTTTCTAGATGTGATTATTATACTTCCTTTCCAATCTGCTAAAATGGAATATAGGTTTGATCTCTCTTTAACTACATACCCCCAATATTTTGGAGCTTCATTCCTGTCAATTTCTTTTACTGATAATTTGGGATATCCTTCTTTGAATTGCAATGTAACTCTTTTTCCAATTGGAGTTTTGCCAAAAAATGGTATGAGTTGATTAATTCCAACATCAACAAATTTTTTCCCTTTTATGCTTATCACAATTCCTTCTCTAACATCTCCTGCGATAATTTTTTTTGGATTTGCTGGAGTGATATGGCTAGGAATTTTTAGTGGATGTAATACTCCTGCAAATTTTAAATCATTCATCTTTGTAAATAATCGTCTTCTCAAAAATTGTGGCGTTTCTAAATATTTTAAAATCATAACCATTAAACTTCCATCATTTTTGTTACTCCCTTCTTGATACACATAGATTGTATCGATTTTAAAAATTGCACAAGATCTAGCAAGAACTGAAATTTTTCTTGTCTTATCTATCTTTAGTGATTCATCTGATAATGCAGAATCAGGAATAGCTACAGATAATTTCAATGTAATTTAATCTCCTTAAACACTCCACGATTATTTTTTATCGTGTGGGTATTTTTCTTGCGCAGATTTTGCATATTTTATAATCTGTTCATTTGGAACTAATTCATACAAACCTGTTTCTATTTTGATATGTGCCATTCGGATATGGCTTGTTCCTTCTTTATCCTCACTTGAAAGATAAATTCCACCAGCAGCTAATATTCCAGCATCATCCAATGAAAGATCATTTTTATAATTTTTTTCTAAAAAGTCAGTCACTTGATCAGAGCCCGAACCGATTGCTATGGCATTATATGAAATGTATGTTCCACTAGGATCAGTTAGATACAATTGGGGTGTTTTGTTTATGACTCCCCCAAGAATTAATGCTACACCATAAGGTCTCACTCCAGCATATTGTGTGTATTGTTGGCATTGATCAGCTAAGTGCTTTGCAATTGTTTCAACTTCAACTGGTTCATCATAAATCATTTTGTTACTTTGAGAAAAGAATCGTGCATTGTCTACTTGACTCCTTGCATCTGGTATGTATCCTGCTGCTGCAACTCCAACATGATCATCAATTTGGAAAATCTTTTGAGCATTATCTGAGATTTGTAATTTTCTTGGTTTCTCTTCAACTGCTATTACAATTCCTTCTTTACATTTGATCCCTACTGCAATCGTTCCTCTTCTAACTGTCTCTATTGCATACTCAACTTGGTATAGTCTCCCATCTGGTGAGAATACAGTAATTGCTCTATCGTAACCTTGTTGTGCAGGAAGCATGTGATTCCAATGCTTTGAAAGTTTAATTTAAGTCTAGCCTATCAAACTTGCTATGAGATTCGAAATTCAATTTTCAGGACATGAAAATATCAGATCAAATCATCAAAAAACTATAGAGATTACAAAAAAGTCTCATTTGACCCCTCAAGGTGATTGTATCGTAGGTGTGAATGCTAGCGCAAGCTGTTTTGATTTGCCTCAAGTATTGAAAGACAAACTTAAAAACTCTGATTCAAAAATAACCTTTTCAATTTCTGTGCAAAACCATGAATTTATCATAGAAGGTAATGGACATCAAGATCTTATTCTTACACATGAAGAAGATATCGTAATTAGAAAAAGTGATTTTATATGTCCTAGAACTTTGGCAGTTAAATGTGATAAAGCATCTGATCTATTACCACGAAGTATGGTTACATTATTACGTGATCCTGATACTAGGGGTATTTTTAGTATCATTGTTGATTAACAATGTGACAATTTTATAGATCTTTGATGTTGGTATATCTTATGGGGTTTAAAACTAATATTTTTATTTTAATTCCTTTGGTGCTATTTGCGGTTGTAATATTTGGGTTTGGAATGTATAATACACTATGTAAAAATGTAAACATCCCTTTACCCTGTTGAAATTGTTCAAATCATTTCTAGTAATTACCTATTTTAGTTAATTCTGATTTAGCATGAATCTCTTAAAGTATGTCTGATTAAGTTATTCATGATAAAATCTACCATAGAACTACCTGTTTCTAAATCGCCTACTGATACCGAACTGAAAAAACTAAAAGAATATTTTAAAGAGATGCCAATCGAAGATATTCTTTCTGGATTAAAATTTGCTAAAAACAGATGGTCAGCAAAAGATGCTGGAACTCTCAAAGTAGGTAGAAAAAGCATCATTCAAAAAGAAGTTCATTCTGTTACTGCTGAGCAAGCTCAGTGGAGATTAAAAAACTGGAAGATGATGATTGCAAATTATCGTCGTCGTGGGTATAGCTACCCTACAATTTCAAGAATAAAGAAAATTTTAATTCAAAAAAGCAAAAATAAATTCAAATCTATTTGATGATGATAATGCCTTTCATATCATTTCTAGATTAAAACATCTGTTCTTCTTTCAACTATTTGATGTTTGAGTGAATCTGGAACATCCGGAATTGTTGATTTTGTACGACCTGCAATTACACCATGTGCTTCTTCAAGAATTGCTAATGTGTCTGCATTGGTAGTACTTCCTATGTCCAGACTCTCTCCCATATCCATTGATGAGCCAGTCATCACATCTCCCAGTATTTGTGATAAATCTTGCATTGATGCGTTTGCTTCTGGCATGATGCCATTTAATGATGGGCTTAATCCCTTGATAATTGACATGCATGGGCTAAGTGTTACTACAACATCTCCCAATTCAGAAACCGTATCTAATCTTAGTTTAACTTGTTCCATTGATAATTTTGCACCACTTACCATGTTCTTCATTTTTCTAACTTGAGATAATTCACCTGCATAAGCTTGTGCATAACTTGGTTTATTGTTTCTTTGAGCATTTACAATCTTTTCAAAGATTGTATCATGTTTTTTCTTTAATTTTTCATCAATTACTTCTAATTTTGAAATTTGAAATTGTAATTTTTTTTGCGCAAAATCAATTTTGTTTTTAAGTGGTTCATCGGGTCTTACCTTGCCCATTACTCTCTGTGCTATACTTTCTCCTTCTGCTTTATTCCAAGAATTACTGATCATACCTTAACTTCCTCAAACTTGATTGATTTTTTTGTTTTAAACTGATTTGTCACTTCAAGTTGTGTAACTCCAGTTACACAAGTGCGTGGTTACACTAACCAAAGGTAAATGTAAATATTTGGAATCCTTTACCTGACACTTTGATTTCTATTATATGTGATGAACTATTTTCATTACTTATGATGTTATACAATCCTGCTTTGGATACTTTGAGTGTGCCGTCTGATGAGATGTCTCTTCCAGCATATTTTGCAGGTAGTATTTGCCCATCTAAAAATATCTCTAGTTCTGCATTATTCTCAGTTACGATGTTTACTTCTTTTGCATTGTAAAGTAATTTTATAGAACCTGTATCTGAATCTAATTTCATACTGTCTTCATAATTTTTCCAATATCCTATTGGATAGAATTTATGTAACTCTATGTTTGTTGGTTCTGAATATGAAATAGTTTTTTCAGGGTGGAACCCTTCTTCACTTCCTAGTTGATTTCTATTCTGTGCAAATTTATATCCAAAATACAATTCGGGTGTTCTGAACATCGAATGTTCAAACTCTTTGATATCCACAAGTGATTGGCTAGTTGTTGTTTGAATTCCTAATGATGCTGCTCTTTCTTCTAAAAGATTCTGAATAACTTTCTCCGTTTCTTTATATCCTCCCTCTCCAATATGATCATATCTTAGATATCCTTCATGATCGGCAATGTATTTTCTTGGCCAATATCTATTTTCAAATGCTTTCCATGTTTTCATGTCATTATCTAATACTATGGGATAACTAATCCCGTATTTTGCAATTGCCATCTTCACATTTTCAGGATCTTTTTCAAATTCAAATTCAGGTGAATGAACTCCTATGATTAATAATCCCTGATCTAAATATTTTGCATTCCATTCAGTAATGTATGGAAGTGTTCTGATACAATTTATGCAGCTGTAAGTCCAAAAATCATAAAGAATAACCTTGCCTTTGATCTCTTTTGATAATTCTTCAGGAGTAGTATTTAGATAGTATGCTATTCCAACCAAATCAGGTGCCATTTTAAATCCAGATTTATTGATTTTCTCAAATGAGTTCATTTCAAATGATTTGTCTGATGATTGTGTATGCATGTCGAGTGTGGACAACACAATGCTAATTGTGCTTATACCTATGACGATTATTATTGTTAAGATTAACGCTGTCTTAATTTCTGTTTTCATTTAATCACCCTAAGAGTAACAATTCGTTAAGAAGTGGAAAATTTGCTATATATGCTAATTGATTTGTAAAAACCAAAATTCCTAAAATTATGATGAATGATCCTAAAAATACATTGTAATATCTGAGATGTTTACTCATAGAACGAATAATTTTAGTCGCCCTTGAATAAAACACTCCCATCAAGATAAATGGAATTCCTAACCCTAATGAATATGCTAATAATAAATTAAAAGCAATAGATGGAGTTGTTGCTGCAAGTGTAAGTATAGTTCCTAAAATTGGACCTACACATGGTGTCCAACCCACAGCAAAAGCCAAACCAAAAACAAATGACATTGGGTAACTTGCACTTGATCTTTTTGGAATAATTTTTTTTTCCATGTTTAGCTTATTGAACTTCATTGAAAGTAGAAGAAAAATTCCAAATCCTATGATTATCACTCCGCCAATTTGATTTAACCCACCTACTAATTCACTTGCTGATGTTGCAAGAACACTGTTGATAATTACACCTAATGTCGAAAATATTACTGAAAATCCCAAAACAAAAAATACTGAATTTAAAATAATGTTGGTCCTGTTGATAGATAGTGTATTGGAGCCTCTGTTTTGGCTTAACTCTGATAATGTAGTACCAGAAATATATGCTAAAAATGCTGGAATCATTGGTAAAATACATGGTGCAACAAATGATCCCATTCCTGCTATTACTGCAACTGCAAGCGTGATCTCTACCATGAATTAAAAATGCAATTTTTACTTTAAAGGATTATTCCATATTGTTCTCATGATATAATACACTCCCTTTTTAACTGGGATTTTGGAATTTTTAACATGAACAAACGTTTCATAATCGTCGGAATAGTTTTAGGTATTGTAATTACTTTAGCCGTAATTATTGGCTCGCCAGCATTAGGTGGCTTTGATTCAATGCGTTAATTACATGAATTTCTTATATGCCTTATCTAAAATATTAAGCGTTTTTTCAATATCTGGATATGATAGCCATGCAGTAACTGAAATTCGTAATCTGGCTTGATTTTTTGGAACTGTAGGGTATCTGATTGGTTGTACAAATAATCCATTATTAAATAATAAATCTCCGAACTTCATTGCTGCTTTCTCATTCCCAATTATGATTGGTATGATATGCGTCTTGGAGTTTATCTCATACCCAATCTGTTTTAGTCCTTTAGAAAGATGGGTGATATTATTTTCCAATTTTTTTTTATATTTTTCTCTATTTGATTCAAATCTTTTTAGAGAATACGCCACCAAGAATGAAGGGAGTGCAGATGTGTAAATAAATGATCTTGATTTGTTTATGCATAAATCAATTACGTTATTCTGTGATGCAACATATCCTCCAAATGATCCTAAACCCTTACTAAGACTGCTAATATACAAATCAATTTTTTTTGCAATACCGAAATGATTTGGAGTCCCACTTCCATCTTTTCCTACCACAAAATCCCCATGTGCATCATCTACAATAGTAATCGCATTTGCTTTTTCCGATATCTCTACAATTTGCTTCAGTGAAGCAAAATCCCCATCCATACTGAATACTCCCTCTGTAATTACAAATTTGTTCTTTCCATTTTGTTTTATTTTATTTTTTAAATCATCCATATCATTATGTTTGTAAATCAAAACTTTAGCATCTGATAATTTGCATGATTCTATGATGCTTGCATGATTTAATTCGTCACTTAGAATTAAATCTCCTTTTTTTGCAATGGCGGAAATTGCTCCCAGATTTGCCATGTAGCCTGTAGGGTAAACCAAACTGCTTTTTTGCGATTTATGTTTTGCAAGAATATCTTCTAATTTTTTGTATGATTCATCATTTCCAGATACAAGTCTTGAACTTGATTGAAGTTGTTTGATTTGTATTTTTGTTGTTGGTATTCCTAGATAGTCATTAGAGCATAAATTGAGAAGTTTTTTATTATTAATTGTAATATTAGCTCCATCTGCATACCCATATCGTAATTTTCTGTATAGGTTATTTTGTTTTATTCTTTCTAATTCTGCATCAATAAACTGCAGTTTATGTTTCAAGACCAATTTTTTTAATCATTTCTAAGTCTCTCTCAGCCTCGTTTCCCCCCATTGTTAGATACCCTGCAGTGATAATTCCGTTTGCACCGCTTTGTAGCAATTCTTCTCCTGAATCATCCAGATTTGTTTCTCTTCCACCAGAAATCTTGATCACTGATTCTGGTAAGAGAAATCGGATTACAGAAAATATTCTAATGATTTCTGAATTAGGAAGTTCTGTTTGCAATTCAAGAGGGGTCCCTGGAACTGGAACTAGTATGTTTATTGTTACCTCCTCTGGATATATTCTAGCTAATTCTAATGTTAATTCTAATCTCTGTTTTCTTGTTTCTCCAAGACCTATTATCCCACCAGTACATAATTCAAGTCCTGCATTTCTTGCGATTTCTAATGTTTTTAACCTATCTTCATATGTATGTGTTGTACATATTTCTGAGAATTTAGATTTTGAAGTTTCTAGATTGTGGTTGTATCTTTTTACATTAAGATCTTTTAGTTTTGTAGCTTGTTCTTTAGTTAAAAAACCTAAACTACACTCAACACTAATTCCAACTTTTTTGTTGATCTCATTAATAATATTACAAACTTTATCAAAATCTCTTGCAGAAGGTTCTCTCCATGCAGCTACAAGACAATATGATTCTGCCCCTTGTTCTTTTGCACTTTGAGCTTTAGCCACTACTTCTTCTGGAGATGGCAACTGGTATGTTTCAATTCCTGTATCAAAAAACGCTGATTGTCCACAAAAAGTACAATCCTCACTACAAGCATTTTTTTTAATATTGTTTAATTGCTCTACATCTACTTTGTTTCCGTTAAAATCTCGGGTAATCTTGTTTGCGCATTGTGCTAAATATTTTAAATCATCATTTGGAATATTAAATAATTTGTCTGCTTCGTCGGCTGATATTTGTATTCCTGAAAATACTTTTTCCTGACACTCTTTGATGAATTTCTTGCTCATAACTAGATGATCTTATATTCCATTTATAACAATACTGGAAAATCTAATCCTGTATGTATAGTGGATCAACACTCAGATAAAATGGTGTTTTGCAGCCTGAATAGTCTTTATTGTATTGTTTAGCAGTAAGTCTAGATCTTTTTCTGAAATTGCAAGTGGTGGTACAAGCATGACTATATTTCCAAGAGTTCTAAGATAGATTTTATTCTTTTTTCCTTCCTCAAAAAATATCTTATTGATTGATTTTATTGATTGGATTGGTGTTTTTTTAGTTTTATTTGATACTAGTTCTATTCCCATTAACATTCCTTTATGTCTGATGTCCCCTACAATATCAATATCTAAGATCTGTGTGTAGTATTTCTCAAAAATTCTTGCAGTTTTCTGAATTTTTTTAATAAGATGATTCTTTTGATACATTTCGATGTTTTTGTTTGCAACTGCAGCTGCTATCGGGTTTCCTGTATAGGTATGACCATGAAACAAATGTTTCCAATCATTAAATTTCCCCAAAAATGAGTTATAGATTTTCTTATTTGTCAGAGTTGCAGCCATTGTTAGATATCCTCCTGTCAACATCTTTCCATATGCTACAATGTCTGGAATACTTTTTTGCTCCTCATACTGTAGCATGGAGCCCATCCTGCCAAATCCTGTTGCAATTTCATCTAAAACCAATAATACTTCATGTTTTTTACATAATTGGCTTATTTTTCTTTGAAATCCTTTTGGATAAATAATCACTCCGCCCGCAACTTGTGCACCACTCTCCATCACAAAAGCTGCAATGTTGTTATTTTTTGATAATCTATTTTCAATTTTTTCTAAACAATAATTCTGGTAATCTAAAAATGTAAATCCTTTTGGAATTCGGTATTTGTTTGGCACTGGAAATTGTATTGTTGAAAATAATTGCTTTTTGAATTTACTGAAAAATTTGGGAACATACCCTACCGACATTGCACCAAATGTATCTCCATGATATCCGTTTGTTATTGTAGCAATTTCTGTTTTCTTTTTCTCTCCTATGTTTTTCCAATACTGTAATGCAAGTTTTATGGAAATCTCCATTGCAGATGAACCGTTATCTGAATAAAATACTTTATTCATTCCTGGTGAGATTTTAATCAAATTAACTGCTAATTTTTCTGAAGGCTCATTTGTAAGATTGAACATTGATGAATGCTGTAGTTTTCTGCTTTGACTTCTAATCATATTTACTAATTCTGGATTTGAATGTCCCCAGACATTACACCACATTGATCCTACTGCATCAATCATCTTATTGCCTTTAGAATCAGTTAACCATACCCCTTTTCCACTTTTTATTTGTGTAAATGAATCCCATTCACTCATCTGTGTATTTGGATGCCAAACAAAACTAGTATTCTTCAACTGGTAATAGTGATGTACTTGTTCTTAATAATTAAACGATTGATTTAGAGATATTCTCTTTTTCTTCTATAAGCCCCACATTTATGACATGGTTTTTTTTTCTGACCTTTAAGAGTTAATTCCAAAGGTGTTCCACAATCAAGACATGACTCTGTTGGATTTATTGACATGGTTTTTCTGAAATTATGTAAACTTAAGCGTATTGGTATGTTTGCTGTTGTTTTTGATATTTTTAGTCTATTTTTATTACATCTGTTACCGAGTTTGAATTTTTTTACTAATTTTTTAGATTATATTTACAATATTTCTATTTTTTGAACATATAATGGACATACAGATAATTTAAAATCTATACTTTTGGCAAATTCCCTGTCTTATCTAAATTTGATTTACAAACTTTACAATATAATCTAATTTCGGCTGATGGAAATTCTGCCCCACAGTTCTTACAAGTATAAAATTCTGTTTTTTCCACAACCTTATTTGATAGTTTTATGAACTTAAGCATATTGCTAATCTCCAAACTCAAATATGGTTTTGAGTTTACAACTAGACATGTTATAAATTATATAAAATATGATACATGTGTGACTGATTACAAAGTAAAAAATCTAAAAGTTTGTAGTCGATACTTTTGAAATTCTTATAATAATTGTATTACGAAATATGTTTATTCAATTCTATTTTAAATATAAATCTGAACTTTTTCAAATATGTCTAATCATTCAAGTTAGAAAGTATTCTTTCAAGATCTTGTTTTTCATATCTAAGACTTTTTACAGTAATCCCTTCTTGTAATGTTAGAGCAAATTTTTCCAACATTGATTTATTTTTTTCAGAAATCTCAGATGCATGAATAGCTTCATTTAGGTTATTTGTTTGATTAAAGAGATTTTTTGAATTTACCTGTTCTGAATTTCCCTCCAAAGAGATTAGCATAGTTAACTCCTTTTTGATCTCATTTAGAATCTTGGTTATGGTATTAAGATTTGTAGACATACAATATTAGTCATTTACTTGTTAATTAACCTAAAACAAATCAGAATTATCACATATAAAATGAAATTCTTACTCATAACCCGTTTATGGGTTTACTTGAATAACAAGATTAATCAATCGCAAATTAAGAAGCAATTTACTGAAATCTCTATTCATATCTGGCACTGATACTGATGTTGGAAAAACATATGTTACTGCAGGCTTAGCAGTCACACTTCGAAGAATGGGAGTTGATATAGGTGTAATGAAACCATTTGCTGCAGGCAAGGCACAAAAAAAAGGTTTCAAGTCTGAGGATGTAGAAATTCTTGCAAATGCTGCACAGGTAAATGATTCTGAAAAATTGTTAAACCCACAATTTTTCCCAATTGCAGCATCACCATACACTGCTTGGATGAATCTTAAGATAAAACCTAGAATCAATTTCACTCTTTCGAGTTTCAAAACTCTTTCAAAAATACATTCTATGATGTTAGTTGAAGGAATAGGTGGTATTATGACTCCTATTCTTAAAAATTATTTTGTTATTGATTTGATCAAAGATATGAAAATCCCAGCAGTTCTTGTAACTCGTACCAAAGTTGGCACAGTTAATCATACTATAATGACTGTACAAATGTGTCAAAAATACAAAATTCCTCTTAAAGGGATAATCATCAATGATTTTGATTCTGATGGATATAAAATCCGAGAACTTACTCGCGATTTGAAATCACTGACACGGTTACCAATTTTAGGCTCAATCCCGTTTATCAAAGACATGAGTGATGAATCCATGTACCGTGTGTTCAAAAAAAATCTAAATCTAAAACTGTTTTTATAATAATTTGTCTATACTCTTAAAATTTTAAATTTATTTGCTCCACCTACATTTGTAAATTGGGCAATTTCAAATATAATTTTTGAAAATGTATTGTTTTTTTTAGATAAGATAAAGGATTTCTTTCCAACTGGAATATTTTTAGATAATACTAACCAAATGTTTTCTTTTTCAGGTTGAATCTTTTCCATTTGAGTAATTTTTTGATTAATTACTTGAATGTCTGACGTTTTGGGTATGCAAATTAAAAGTGTTCTTTTTGGATCTTTTTCTAATGTTTTCAAATCTGGAACAATAATATCAATTTCAACTCCATTATGATTTATCTTTCTTTGACTTGCAATTAGAGACTCAGTAAGAAGATAATGTAATAATCCTGTCGCTAACATTCCTATGCTTTTATCTTTTTCATCCATTGAAATTATTTGATCATAACAATTAGATGTGATTTCTTCAATTATCTCGTCAAACTTTTTGTCTGCTCTTAGTTTAGGAATTGTCTGTGAATTTTTTATATATTCAAACAAATGATCTTTGATTGGATTTATCTCTTCTTCCATCCGTTACTTTTCTTAATTTTTTGATATGATAATGTTTCGCCATACAAAACGCTTAAGTTGATATAACAATTTCAATTATGTATTATGAAAATAACTGTACAAGAAGGTTGGAGTGGAAAAAGCAAAATGGCAATTGTAGCTATGACGGTAAGTTTGCTTACCATTATGGCAATTATTTTATTTGACTAATCTTTTTTGATTTTCAGTCTTTTCTTAAATTAAGATTTTATTGACATTAATCGTGTCTAATCTTTCGTTACTGATGATTCTTTTCTAGATGTGAACAATATCACATCGTCTTGATTTAAAATAAAAAATAATTATCATTCAACATTATTGATAGTAAATCTACAATGACTGCATGAATCATGGTCTTTTACAGAATAGGTTAAACCACAGTTTGCACAAACAACAAAATCCGCCATGCCATCTAGGTTAATTCATACTATATGTATGATTGGTATGTATTGACACAATGTGATTTTTTTTAAGAATTGCAATCTATTGTAATATTGAGAAATTTCTTTGATTAATCATTTGAATATGTGCTATGTATTCAAGGCTATAAGATATTTTTTGAGTTAATATCAGATTTTGTTCTAGTATAGTGTATCATAATAATCTTAGATTAAAAAACACCTGAAAATGTTTATAATGATTTCTTGGAATCAAAAAATTTGAGAACTACACTATTCGTTAAAGATGTATCGTCTTTCGCCTCTAGTTTCAGTTTTGGTCTGTACATCTACTAGAACAAATTCTTTTTTTGAATGTAACATTGATTCTTCAGGTGAAAGTTTGTTCTCGTGTAATTCTTCATACTCATCCCACGTAAGTTTTCTTCTTTTTCCTATCTCTATTTCTAAATTCATATTCTTTACCATTTGTTCGTACTCTGCTTGGATCACTCCGCTAAATACCATTGCACTGCTTCCACTACCATATGATCCAAACCCAACTCTTTTTCCTGCCAAATCAATTCCTTTTTGATATTCAAATTCCAAACTACTTCTAAATCCTAAATATAATGATGCAGTATACAGATTACCAATCATACTTGATGCAATAAGCGAACTTGAGAGTTTTGATTCATAAACTTCTTGGTATTCTTTAGTTTTAGTAAAAAGTTTTGTAAACTCATGATCTTTTGCCATAAATTCTTCGTCTGCTAAAACAGACTCAATTGTTCCACGTGGATCTTTAGGCTTAGGTTCATCCATTCCTATGCTCTCCAAAATTTTTTTCCATCGTGGAAGCTGTCTCCATTCATGTCTCACAAGATATGCTAATGCTTTTTTACCCATGTTACTGTATGGTAGGTGCATGTTGATGTAATCCATATGATCTAAAATTGTTTCATCGGATTTTAATTTGATTAGTCCTGATGAAATTACTTTTTTCTTGTATGATTCAAGTGCTTTTCTTACTTGAATCATATATAATAAATTTGAATATTGTCCATGAACTATCGGTGTCTCTTTTCCAAATGGTCTGTAAAAATCATATTCATCTTTAATTGATGTAGCTGTAACTTTAGGATCAAATGCTAATAATCTTGGGTCATCATTAAGCAACATTGCAACTGAACCTGCGCCTTGTGTCATTTCACCGCTAGAACCCAGGTCATATTTTGCAATATCTGATACAACTACTAGAGCATGTTGTCCTTCAGCTTCTCCAGCTCTAATCCAGTTTGCATTATCATATAATGCATATGAACCACTAACACAAGCAAATTTGGTTTCAACTCCCCCGCAGTGCTCAAATGCACCCTGACCATATACTTGCTCTAACATTCCAATAACGTATGAGTTCATTGCTTTTGACTCATCAAACGCAGATTCAGTCGACACGTATAACCGCCCAATGTCGTCTGGAGACAATTTATTTTTCTGCATAATTGTTAAACATGCATTGGCTGCTAGACATGCAGGATCTTGATTCGCATCTACAATTGCCATTTGAGATATTCCTAGACCCTTTTGTAATTTGATTGGATCTAAACCTCGTGCATTGGCAAAATCTGCTGCATCAATATACAATCGTGGTATGTATATCGCAATGTCATCTATTCCAGCTGCCATAAGCTTGCCTGAAATATTTCACTAATAAGGATATTGTGTAAATTCTAACTATCTAGGAATAAAATTTTAGTACTTTTTTTATGCTTTAAGTAGGTTTTTGATCGGTATTTATTATTTTTTTAATTCCGCTTCAAAAATATTCTCAAATACTTCAAATGGTTGGGCTCCAAAAATTTTTGTTGTTTTTCCATCTGGACCAATAATGAAAAATGCCGGCGTTCCAGTCAATCCAAGAGATTTTGCATCGTTATTACTTGCCAAAATTACTTGTGAGTGATTTGCACCAACCATGCACTCCGTCCATTCATTCATGTCTAATCCGATCTCTTGTGCAAACTTTGCAAGATTTTCAGATGATGCCCATCCATTATTCTCACCAGTCCAATTTGTATACAAAATATCATGATATTCCCAAAATAACTTCTGATCATTAGCACAATGTGTTCCATGTGATGCATTAATTGAATCTGGACCTATGATGTTAAAGTCTTTGAATATCATTCTAACTTTTCCAGTTTCAATATAATTTTTTAAAATACTGTCTTCAGTTGAATGGAAGAATACATTACAAAAATGACATTGATAATCCCCAAATTCAACTAGGGTTACAGGTGCATTTGGATTGCCAAGTATTGGTGAACCGTTATCTAAGAATGTATTCATTGTGATTTTTGGAGGTCCAGCTTCTTGAATAGTTGGAGTCTGTTCAATTGTCAACTCCTGCTGATTTGTAATTTCTTGAAATCCAAAAAATGCAATGATGATTACTAATGATGCAATTCCTGCGCCTATTCCAAGAGAAGGTGCATGTATCAATACTTTGTAAAATTATTTAATACATTTAGTCTTTTGTGATGTTCTGGTGATTTCTCATTATTTGGTATTTTATCAATACTAAATACCCGTATATTTTTTAGATTTTAAAACTTTATTCTATACTATGACCATACCAGTGAGATTCATCTTTTTGGATTATCTCGAGTAAGATATTTTATTGGGCAGTTTTTATTCATTTCTACTTGTATTAATGAAAAACTTGTTCATTTCTGATATTACTTGGATGACTACCTTGATAGCATATCCAATTTTTAATTACAATTATTGAATTTTTTTTGTCATCGGACATATGTTTGAACGTGTACTAATGTTGATTTTGGATATACTTGTAAAATACAGGTCATTGATATGATACACTTGAGTCTATACCGTACAAGTAGTATCGTAATAGAAATAATTGTAACCTAGCAATTTTTTAATTTAACAAACTAAGATCTGAATCTAATCCTATGATACGCACTAATAAAAAAGTCATCACATCACGTTTTTGTTTATAATTACTATAGAGTATGTGTATAATTTCTTGCTTATTATAGATGATTTCCAATAACGCTTATTCAGAATCTAAATAAATAGGTGAAATATATGAAATCTATGAAAAAAGTTTTTGTTAATGGGTATGGCTCTATAGGCAGTAGGATCACCGCATTTCTCAAAGATGATCCTGAAATCACGGTAGTTGGAATTGGTAAGTATTCACCAGATGAAAAAGTAGAAACTGCTATTTCTAGAGGTCTTAAGGTATACGTTCCCGAAAAAAAATTGGGCGATTTTTCAAATTATGATATTTCTGGAACTATTGAATCTGTACTTGATGACTGCGATTTGGTAATTGATGCCGCACCTGGAGGGCACGGATACAAAAATAAAAAAAGTCTTTATGAGCCAAAAAACATTCCTGCAATATATCAGGGTGGAGAATCCACTATGGGTTCAGAGGCGGTTTCAGATTTACTGTTTAACTCCAGAGCAAATTACGACCAAGCAATAGGCAAAAATCACGTCATGCAAGGAAGTTGTAATGTAACTGGAATGGGCAGAATTTTAGAGCCACTACGCGACAAGTTTGGTGACAAATTAATTCGATTCGATGTTACTCTTGTTAGAAGATGGGCAGATATTGAACAAACTGAAAAAAAGATCACAGACACTATAGAAATGACAGAATCACCGCATCATGGTGATGATGTAAAATTGTATTTTGGAAAAGATGCGCCACTTTATGTACGCGCAATTAAAGTGCCTACAAGACAAATGCATTTGCATATTATGGATATTCGATTCAAGGATGTTGCCCCTAAACCTTCTGAAATTCATGATATTTTTACAAATGAATTTGGAGTAGCTACTTTGTGGACTGCAAAGAGCACTAAAGATGTAAGAGATTGTGCTCAAAACATGGGCTTTAATTTTACAGATACTAACATGATTCACATTCACGCAAACATGACTACATCTATTGGAGACACGGTCCAAATGATGTATTCTGATGATCAAACAGGAATTGTAATCCCTGAAAACCACATGCTTATGCAAGCAATGTTGTTTGAAAAATCGTACAAAGAATCATTTACTCATACTGAATCTATTTTTCATATGAATGAAAAAAAGCAAAAGTTACAAGAGTTCTTTGCTAAAAAATAATTTTAATCATAATATTAATCGATAAGATTTTTTTATTGTTGATAGTTTTCTTTTCTATATGTTTCCAGTGTATAATTTACTAGTCTTATAATCCACGAACTTCTTGAACTGCCTTTCTGATACTTTATCATGATATGTATAAGGTATGAATGGATTAATTGGTTTTTTATTTTAGTACTTCAATTTATATCAGGAATTTTCCACTCTTCAAAGTTCAACTCAACGTTTCTAGCATATTGTTCCACAATGGGTTTCTCATTTAGTAACGTATGAGACATTGAAAAAGAATCAAAACAAGGCCCTAAAAGTAATGCATCGCAAGATGCATAAGTATTAGGAATACCCAAGGATAAAATAATTACAGTGATGATGATGAGTGAAAGTATAGTTTTCATTTTCTAATTTTCCCATATTCAAGTTTTGAAATATCTGTGATAAAAAATCTTCAATCAAATGACAAATACGACCATCATCAATTTTGACATAATGTTCTACATCTGATGTCTCATAGTAAAAACAGGCGAAATCTTTATCATGACGTTGAACTGTTTTCCAGACGGGATTTTTAATGCATGCACATTCCAGTATTAAGCAAATTTGTAATGCAATTATATCGTTGATTTTAACTAGACTGTAACCAAATACTGGACTCCACCCAATCTATCTCCCACAATCAGGAAATTGTCTTAAATTCTATCTTTGTAGGTTGCACCCCTAACAAGATAATTTTTACCATATGTGGAATTGACTTTTACATCAAATCCAATACAAGTTTTTGATGAATGTCTAATGCCATTCCAGTCAATTACTCCTTGTGAAATATCGGATACTCTTGAATCTTCTGAGATGATTTATTATGACACCCTGATTGTTCATCTGTTTATTTTTGTTCTGATTCTTCAAATATGTTTGATAATGGAAAAATACAATATATGGTGTTGCTAATATTTAGAACATAATATGACAGTTTTAAGTACAAAACATATACAAGAACTAGAAACAGCCTGTCAAGAATTATCCAAAGAGGACCAAGTAAGACATGTTGGAGTGATTAATTCATTAGGAAATCTTGTGGCTGGAGGTTTCAAAAAAGGTATTACCCGTTACTGGATGATGGAAATATGGACATGTTGTACATGCAGATGCAATTAGACTTTAAGATGAGAAAGGAACTTGATGATCTGCTAGGATCCGTGGATTATATTGCATCTAGAAGAACAAAAAATTTGGTTATCAGCGTACCTATAGGAGAAAACTTGGTTTTGATAACTGCAGAGCCTGGTGCTGATGATAAATCAATTATTAAAAAGGCAGAAGAATTATTTGATGAAATTACAATATCTACGATTTAGAACTCTCTGGGTTCCATCTTTTTCTGCTTAGATCTATTCTGAGTTTATTTTTATGGATTTATTGTGGAAGAACACATGATTTTATTCAGTCTTCAGTTAGCAGTCATCTTTGTTAGATATGACTCTAGTGTGGGATCTTTGTTTCCATTCTGCAATAGAGATTAAATTCTCAAAATAATAGATGTTTTTATATTTATTTGATATTTTTACTCTATGTTTTCCTAAAGATATTTTTTTATGTTTTCAAAAATTTGCCATGAATCTTAAAATCCTCATAAATCATAATTTTCACATTTGAATGAGTTTAAAAGTTTCATTATTTGTATCGTATAAAATTATTTGTTAATTCTTTCTATTCTAACTTTTTCTGGAATGTTTTTCCTTACTTCCTCAACTACAATTCTTAAATTGTCAATTTCTAGTTTGTCTCCTTCTTGTGGAATGTCTTGTAATCGTTCATGAAGTAGACCGTTAAGAGTACTATAATCATCACCTTCTGGTAACTCTACTTTAAAAATTTCATTAATTCGTTCTATTTCTATCTCACCATTTGTTTCAATTGTATTTTTATCTATGACATAATGATCATCTTTTGGAGATGCATCTGTTTCGTCTTCGATGTCCCCGATAATCTCCTCGATTAGATCTTCTAAAGTAACTAACCCTTCAACTCCACTATGCTCATCTATAACTATAGCCAAATGTGTTTTTCTTCCCTTCATCTCTTTTAGTAATGAACTCACCATCTTCTCTTGAGATACAAATACTGGTTCTCTTGAAACTTGTTCTAATGTCTTCATTTTATTGTCTGATTCTAATTCTTTTAGAACATCTTTAACATGAATAAATCCAATAATGTCATCATTTGTATCTCCAAAAATAGGGATTCGTGAATGGACATTTTGATTAATTAACGGTAATGCCTCAAACAATAGCATTTTCGCAGGAAGGGTGAACATTTTTGTTCTTGGAGTCATTACAGCTCGAATTACTGTATCATCAAACTCTAATGCACTGTGAACAAGATCACTCTCATCTTTTTCTAGTGCCTTATCTGCTAATCCTTGTTCTACAATACCTTTGATCTCTTCTTCTGTGATTGGAGGTGCATGATAACTACTTCCAGTTAATTTTACCATACTTCTGCTGATAATTTCAAATAATTTTACAAGTGGCCAAAAGATATAGCTAAAAATAAGTAAAACACCTGCAAATCTTAAGCTAATCTTTGTAGCATTTGCATTACAATATGTTTTTGGAGTTATTTCACCAAAAACCAAAATTAAAAATGTCATAATTCCAACTGCAATTCCTAAACCTTCATCTCCAAAAATTCTTAATGCAATACTGGTGGCAAATGCTGATGAACCTACATTGACAAGATTATTTCCAAGATTTACACTGGACATCATCCATCCTGGGTTATGTTTTAATTTGTAGAGTGCTTCAGAACCTTTTATTCTCTGTTTTCTTAACTGATTAACTTTGGAGTTTCTTGTACCAACCAAAGCTACTTCTAAACCGCTAAAGAAACCAGACAACCCAATTAGCACAGATAATATTAAAATTTCAATCCAAAGATCTACCATGATCTTCTCCAAGAAATTTTCTTAACATAAAAATAATTTTTCATTTAGTATTTTTGCACCATCTTTTGGTTGTAATGTTTTTACAAATCTTGAATTTAACTCTTAATGTCTTAAAAATATTTAAAATCAATCATGTCTAAAATCATGACTAAGTTTTTGGAGGAATTGCAAATTTGTTTTGTGGGTTCTGGTGATATTCTACTGGTAATAGGGCATCTTTTTGTCTACCCGTAAGAATTCCTACCACAACCTCATCCTTCTTTATAATACCCTCGTTCATTAATTTCCTAATTCCTGCAACAGATGCTCCTGATGCCATCTCACAATCAAACCCATTCAAACCTACAACAGACATACCATCCAACATTTCTGAATCTGAAACCGTAGTTACAATGCCATTAGTAAAGTCTAATGCGCGTAGACCCTTCAAAATATTGGCAGGTCTGCCGATTTGAATTGCAGTTGCTTTAGTTTTTGGCTTCAAACCTTTTTTATCCAAATGATCATAGTATCTTGAAATTAATTCTGTATTGGGATTTCCTTTATTCCATCTAAGTTTTTCACCTTCAAATGCACCATTATACAAATCAGACAATGTACTTGCACCTTCAGAATTTATGACTGCAATTCTCGGGATTTTTTTAATCCATCCCCATTCATATAATTCTGTTAATGCTTTACCACAACTTGAAATGTTTCCCAAAGCCCCTCCTGGATAAATAATCCAATCTGGTACTTCCCAGTTAAGATACTCTAATGCTCTAAATGGAATTGTTTTCTGTCCTTCAATTCTAAATGGATTAACAGAGTTTACTGTGTATCCTTCATGATTTTGTGCATCATCTAATGATTGTTTTAGTGCATCATCAAAATTCCCATCAACTTGTATTATTTGAGCTCCAAACTGATATGCTTGACTAAGTTTTCCTGGAGCGATTTGTCCTGCAGGGATATACACATCACAGTTTATTCCTTCATTTGCTGCAAACATACCTGCTGATGCCGAAGTATTTCCTGTTGATGCACAAACAATTTTTTTTACTCCAATCATTTTTGCATGTGTAACTGCTGTTGCCATACCGTTATCCTTGAAAGATCCACTTGGATTGTATCCTTCAGGTTGTAACCATAAATTATTATTTGGAATCCCTATAAATCCTGCAACTTTTGACATTTGGTATGGCTTTGATTGCCTTCCTTCTGCACCATCTAATGATACAAGATATCTTGAACACTCTTCAAGATTCTCCGTGTCAATTTGACAAAAATTTAATAATTCTCTAAATCTCCAAACTCCACTTTCATTGAAAATACTACCTTGAGGATTTCTCCTACTGTAAAATACTTCTTTTAGAGTTACTGGAGGTTTATTCTTATATTTTACATCTAATAGATGACCCTTTTCGCATTGTACGTTTGTACTTTCAATCGAATATTCTAACCCACATTGAGGTTCAATACACTTTAGATAAGCATCACCTTGCATTGTCATTATGTCTAATATGTGATAATTTAAAGCAAATGTGCAATTTTTCCACAAGCCATCCTGCTCTTCCTAAACTTTAGATTAGATAAATCATAAAAAAACTTCATGATTACTCATAATGAACATCTTAAAAATATCCTTTCACACGTATTAGTTTCTTATAACAATCTTAAAGAAATTAAAGATAAACCGGGAGATCTTGAAATTATTAAGAAAGAATTGCTAAAAATCAATGGATTCATCAAAGTAATGACTAATAATATGAATTCCAAAAATATTCAATCCTTTGATTTTGAGTCATTAAAATCTAAATTCAAACATTATTTAGAAAATTATTTATTTGAAAAAGAGATCGAAACAATGGCTCCTTTATATTCAAATGATCTACATAGGGTAAAAAATATGCGGTTAAAGATACTTGAATCATTAGAGGATAAAAAAATGATGGAAAGTGTTGGAGAATTGTTTGAAAAAATATGACTGGTGAGAAAAAATGTATCTTGTGCGGGTGTAAAGATCATAAGTTATTTGGTTGCTCTAGACACATTTCAAAAAAGTGTACTTGTTATGATCAAAACAAATGATTTCTTAAAATTATTTTCGTTTAGGGCCTGATCTCACATGGAAATTTAGACAGCATTTGCATTCTTTTTCCAAACACTCTGATTCATTATGATGGCCACAAATTCCACACTGACAGTTTTTTGACATGATACTATTAATCTCATTTAGAATATAATTTATCCCTAAATTTTTTATGAGTTTAAGGTCAAATGATGCTTATTTTTTAGATTTTGGCTTTAATTTTTTTAACGGCTTTTCTTTTGTTTCTAATTCTTTTTTAATTTCATCTGCTTTATTCTCTACTGCTTTAATGATCACTTGAATTATACCGTCAAGATCACTATCTTCAGCTTTAGGTTCTAAAGTACTAGCAATTTCATTGATAGTAGTTGAAATTTCTGAACTTACATCCTCAAAACTCTCCGGATCTTCATATGCTGCATTATATAGATCTTTTAAATTATTAACATGGCTAATTACTTGATCAGTTAACACTATTTTGTAATTAGTACCATTTACGTCAAATTCTTTTGAACTCATACCTGTTTTTGAATTTCTTTTGTTTATAATGTTTTTCAGAATTTATTTATCTTATATGTGGAAAACCAATTTTCCTCAATGTCGAAAAAAATTCTTCATAATTTTCTTTTCGTTGATGTGTAAAAAGAAAAAAAGCATGATTTTAAATAACACTGATAAATCAAGTGTGTCTCTACTTAAAATTGGATATAGTCTAACGCTGAAGCATCACTGATTAATCTTGTATGCTTCGATCCAACAACATATCCATTTTTTATGTCTCCTGCAGGAATCCATCTATTAGTTGATGAATAATGTCGTTTTTCGGCTAATTCTCTTTCAATGGATTCTATGTCAAATTCAGCCTCTTCTACTTCTTGAGTTGTAAGGTGCTTTATTGTTACAAGAATTTTTGTAACTTTTACTCTATCCCCGAATTTCCATTTTAATACAGGATTCTCATCTGAGACCTCTAATACCTTGATCTTCATCTGTTTTTTACCAAATGCATCATGACTTATCAATACCCGTTCATCGGTAAATTCTTCAAAACTTCTTCTAGAATTAACCTCTGCATCTGAAACTGTCTCCAATAATGATTCTACATTTTTGTCAATTGATTCTGTGTTAACATTGTCTTCAGACATAATTATCAGCTGTTCTTATCCTTAAAAAACAATTTGAATTTTTGATTTAGTTAGGCATTATGTCGTTGTTTTGTCTTAAATGGCATTACGCATTCTTTAAGTAAAATTTCTTTTCTTGTTCCGTTAATTTTTGCAAAAAATTTACCCTCGTAGGTACAAACACAGTTTGTAATTTCTAATGACTCATCCCATATTTTGAAAAACTCTCTTAATTCTCTACCCTCATATTCTCCTATACCTATCCTTTTTTTTGAAAGAAACTTAAATGCTAAAATTACATTTCTCTTTTCATAAATATCGAACGTCTTAATCCATGACAGGCATCGTTCTATTTGATCTGCCGGTACAGGAAGGGATGTACTAGTACCAGATTTTGCTTCAATTGTAAATATTGTGCTATTCTCTGTATTCACTGCCAATATATCGGGTAGTGCAATACTTGGAGATCCTAATCTAAATGCCTTCCAATTATTTGTACTATTGAATCGTTTAACTATGGTATCTTCCCATTGATACCCTCTCTGCCTTCTTGTCCTGGCAGCCTTTTGATTGTTGGTTTTAATTTTCTCTGTAATCTTTGCCTTTGATATTACTAAAGACCTAGTTCTTGCTTTCAATGATTACCCGCCAACGTATCCGTTATAGGAAGTGGGTAATTATACAATAACTCTCTATAAAGATTGACATATCCATTTTTTATTACTGATAAATAAGAAATTATTTTAATAGTTTTTAGAATTGTATCACTTCAAGACCCATCTTGAAATTTATCTAAGGGATGATTTAAAATGAAAATAGAATATCATCTGCTTTAATTGGAACTAAATTACTAAAACAATTCTGATTCTATTTTTTCAAATGATTCTGTTCTATTTGCTTTACTTAACAAAGATGTTGTTTCTACTCCTTTGACATAAAAATAATACACATACATATTCAAAATCAATTTTTTTTTATCAAGTTCAGAAATTGGTTTGTTGGTAGCTATTTACGAGTAATACTTTCAAAAGATTTTGGATTTGTTTTCACACATTCTGTGATTTTTTTTATATAAATTCTAAATTAACCATCAAATTTGAAACAAAAAAAGCATCACTACAACCCTCTGCCTAATTGTGGGTAAAAATAGATAAAAAAAAGATTGTCAAGGTAAAGGTCCAACTAAAAACCAAAAATAAGATGTTCTTTCTTTAATTTGACCACGGGTAGATAGGGAAATCCATGCTGAAAAACATCTGTAAATTGAACTGGAATTCCTTTGTGACCTGAGTATTTTATGAATGGTTTATCCGGTTCTTTGTCCAACTCTACATAATAAAAACAATAAATAGTTTCGAGTAATTCAATTTCTGTCATATATCCTACAATCCATTTTTTTCCTTTTGGAAAACACAATAGGGTCACATTAGGATCGGCTGGCCACTTAGGATCATATGTCAATCTTGCAAGATTTCCCAGATCTTGAACTTTGGAAGTTTTGAATTTATCCGAAATTTTCTTGTATTGCTTAATTGAAAATGGTAATGAATCTAAATGAACTATTGGTGCATGATCCGATGGTGATCGTATTGAAGAGACAACTTGTGCTGTTTCTTTACCTCCTTTTGGATCATATTCAATATATCTTCCATCTTGATAATCTGTATAAAATGCGAGGATCGAATTTGACAAAATGATTTTACTTGACAATACCATCCTACCATGCAGTTTATGTGCATAAACTCTCAATGGATACTCTCGAAAGGCACATACAAATCGTGCAAAATCCAGAAAACTATCAACCTCAACGAAATGAATTTGTACCAAACGTAGTTTCTTCTTTTTTTTAAACTAATTTAGTTTTGTCGAATCAACACAAATTTATGATTATGTTATTGATTATCAAGCATCATAACGCAACATCATATTTGAAAATAGTCATATGTAGATCTACCACGTTTTTGACATAATTAGAATAGTAGATTTTAATTTAGAAATGAATTTTGATGGTTGTTGTTAATTCAATAATTCTGACATCATTAAACGATACCCTCCAAACCCATAAAATAGATGTATTCTATTGGATACATTATTGGATGAAATAATTATTGAAAAATTGATGGCTAGACGTGATTTTCATCTTTATACATTGAAACATCTTGATTTTCAAATTTTGACTGAATCTGTTTTAGAAGATAATAATGACTGTGAGAGATTGAAAATATCTACAATTTTGGAATTAAAAAAAATAGAACAAGAAATTGCTTTTCTTTTATCTAAAAAAGAATCTTAGTTGGCAATGAGTTTATCAAACCCATTTAATTGATAATTTTCATGTTTGAGGAACTTGTTACTAATTTGGTAAATATAAAACAAAAATTTGCAAAAAATTATTCTGGTAATGCTCACATTCAAGAGGTAATCCCATCAGTTATTTCAGAAAAATTCCCAATCAATGAGAATCATTTACAATTATTACATAATTTTGCTCAGAAAAATCCTATCTACTTTAATTCATTTGAAGAAGTTATTTCTGGAGTTTCATGTATTGTTTATGAGGGTGACATAAACGAATATTGGCTAAATAGTATAAAACATGGCTCTAGTTGTCAACCGTTTTATCCTACGTGGATAATGTCTGCATATGTGATGACATTAATTGCAAAAACGTTGGGCTATGATGAATTAATAGATATTGGTTCTGGTGATGGCCGAATTGCATTCTGTGGGAATGTTCAGGGATTTTATTCACATAGTATTGAAATCGATGAAGGTCTTGTAGAACTACAAAATAACATCTGTAAAAAAACTGAACAAAACTTTGATCCTATTTGTACAGACGCATTGGAATATGATTACAACAGTCTAGAATTAAAACATCCAATTTTCTTTATAGGTGGATTAGCTCAAATGGGCGGAGATATCTTGGCAACCAATATTATTGATAAAATAAATTCAATTTCAAATCTAAAACACAAAACGGGTATAGTGTTTGCAGGAACAAATTCAAAAAGAAATCTTTCAAGTAATTTAACTAACGGGGGTTGGAGTAATTTGATTGAAGAACATGATCTAAAAGTGATAAACACAGTTTCCTTGCCAACTATTTGGACATTTGATCAACAAGATGATACTCCCTATATTTATACAAAATTTAACTAACTTGGAAAAAATAATCTCCTTTAGAAATTCCACATTTTGACATTTTAACTTTTTTGCCAATTTCTGGAACGTCTAAAGTTTTTGCCAATATTCTAACATGTTTTTCAAATTCAACAAGACAAAAATATTCACTGTTTTGTTTTGAAAATTCTATAATTTTACCATCAAATTCTCCTTTTTTTAGAATTACTGAGCCAAAACATTGATCACAATATTCTGATGGAGGCCAAACGATTTTACCACATGATTTACATTCAGGGATAGAAAATATTCCTTTTTTTAACTCTGATTCAAAATTCATTTTTCTAAAACCAATACAGTTGAAGATGTTGCTGCTGCGGACATGTTATGAACTAGGCCCGTTTGTACATTATCTAATTGTCGTTTACCTGCATTTGACTGAAGTTGTTGAGTAATTTCTATAGTCTGGGCAATACCCGTTGCACCAAGTGGGTGACCACATCCAATTAATCCTCCACGGGGATTAATTTTAAAGTCATTTGTGGCATAAAGATCTTTTATCATGTCAGTACCTTCACCTGGTTTAGAAAAATTTAGTGCTTCTAACGCCATTGGCTCACATACTGAAAAGGCATCATGAATTTCTGCAACATCTACATCTGCAATATTTTTATTTGCCATTTTTAAAGCAGTCTTTCCTGCAATAGCAGTTGATTCCATTGAATTTAGTGATAAATTTTTTGTAAAGCTTGCTGATGTTGTTTTTTGTCCAATACCTGTTATCCATACAGGCATGTCTGTTGTCTTTTTTGTAATTTCTTCAGACGCAAGGATAATTGATGAACCTCCAGTACAAGGTCTTGAACAATCCAGTAATCTTAAATCATCTGTTAGTTTTTTAGAATTAATCACATCCTCTACAGTGTATGTTTTATTTGATAGTGCATTTGGATTTTCTTTAGCTTGCATGTGGTTTTTTACAGAAACCAATGCTAATTGTTCGTCTGATATTTGAAATTCTCTTTTATATGATTTTGAAAAAATTGAAGCCCAAAATACGGGATGTTTAAATTCACCTCTGGAATTATCCCATTCCAGTATCTGTCCGGGACTATCATATCTCTCAGCTCCTGCGACAAGAACCATATTTGCTAATCCTGATACAATGTATGAATAAGCTGAAACTATTGAGTTTGTACCAGAATTGCACAAGCTTTCAACAGAATGAGCAATTTTTGGCTGAATCCCCATCATTTCAGATAATATAGGAGATAGGTATTTTGAGTTATTGTTTGTAGATATTAGAACTGCATCAATGTCATTTTTTTGGATTTTGGTATTATCTAAGAAAAGTTTTTTTGAAGAATTTATTAAAACTGATTCTATTTTTTGATCATTTTTTGTAAACGGAATAATACCACATGCAATTATTCCAACTTTACTCATGTTATTCCTCTAAAAATGTTTTTTTGAATAATTTGAATGATTCCAAGGTATTTCCAACAGGATTGAACTGAATAATCGGCAAATCTATTCCCACTTCAATGAATTTTTTAAATTGTTTTTTACATTCATCTGCTGTTCCAGATATTACAAGTGAGCGTAACATATTATCTGTGATAAGTTCATGATTTGATTTGAATCCTGATTTTTTAAATTCATTTAAAATATTTTCAGTTTCTTTCTTGAATCCATTTTTCGCCAAAAAATCACGATAAACTTTTCCAACAGAAATGTAAAAAGCAACGGTTTTCTTTGCACGCTGAATCGCAATCTCTGAATCTTCAGATACACAGGTAATCAATTGACAGGTAACATCTATTTTTCTTGCTGATTGCATTTTATTGATTGTTTTTTTCATTTCATTTATTGGTCTCAAATAAAAAATTACACCATCGCCAATTTCCCATGCTAGATTAACCATTTTTTGATTAACTGCTGCTAAATAAATTGGAATGTGATTTCTTTTTGGTTTTATTAATAATGTGAAATTTTTTAAATTAAAAATCTCTCCATTGTAATTAACTTGCTTTCCAGTTAATGTTAATTTTATTATTTCTACATATTCTTTCATTCTTTGTAGTGGATTTTCAAATTTGTATCCATGAAAAGTTTCGACTATTGGTAAACTACTGGTCCCAAGACCTAAAACCAATCTCCCATTTGATAATATATCTATAGTTGCAGCTCCCATTGCTATCGTAGATGGACTTCTTGAATAGATATTGATAATAGATGAACCTATTTTTTGAGTGGTTGTTTTGCTTGAAATTGCACTTAACATTGAAAAATTTTCCATGCCCCACGTCTCAGGAATCCAAATCATATCTACATTAGTTCTTGAAAGAATTTCTGAACAAGATATCACTTCATTTACAGAAAGAAGTGAGCCTAAACTACATGCTATACGCATAAAAAATCTATGTATACTCTATATTCTAGTGTTCTGTTTTAGTAATAAGTTAATTTTGATTGAGGCTGAGTATTATCAGATCAAATGACAAATATATTGCATGAGTGAGCAAGAATTCTCAAAATTGGTTACAGAGATGTTTTGGAATAATGCAACAAAATACACTTTATTTACTAAAGATGAATCATTTGTTGAAGAAGTGGCATATATGATGGTCACCTTACACAGAACAGGAGCATAAAACTTACTTTATTATCTTATCAATTTCTGATGCGCAGTCCTCTATATCTTTGAAGGAATCAATTGAATACCATTTCACATTTTTAAATTTCACCGTTTGTAGTTTTCTTTTCTTGGCATAATCTGGAAAAACTGTTTTTTCAATGTCTCCTTTATTTGGCATGTCTTTTAACATTTCTTGGTTTAAATAATATATTCCAGCATTCATCCATAAATCAGAAATCTCTTTTTTTTCTTTAAATTTTATAATTTTACTACCTTTTGTTTCTAAAATTCCAAATTTTGTTCGTAATTCAATTGCGGCCACCGAATTTTCCAATTTGATTAGTTTTTTCAAATCTAAGTTAGTAATTGTATCTCCATTTAGAACAAAAAATGATTTATCATCAATCATCTTCCCTGCTTTTTTAATTGCACCTCCAGTTCCTAAAGGTAATTTCTCAATTGAATATTTTATCTCTAGTCCTAATTTTCTTGTAACTAAATAATTTTCAATCATCTCCTGCTTATATCCTGTACAGATAATTATTTCGTTAATCCCAAATCTTTTCAAATATTTTATTTGCCATTCAATAATAGGGATATTTTTTATTAGTACGAGTGGTTTTGGAACGTCATCTGTAATGGGTTTTAGTCTTTTACCTCTACCGCCTGCCAAAATTATAGCTTTCATCTATTTGGTACTGGATTTTTCATGTTTTATGTTTTCACTCTACTATGTCTTCCATCTTTTTTGCAAATTCATTATAGATATGCTCTAGATCCTTTAATGGCATTTCAATACCTAGTAATTTCATTGTTTTATTCCAAGATTCGATATACTTTTCATCATCAAGACCTTTTCCGAGAGTTTCTGCAATAGAGTGAACACCCTCAGTTTTCCCTAGGGCGTAAATCGCAATATCTCTATCAGTTAACAAAATTGTTCACTTTCTGTAAGGTGGTAGTCCAAATCCTCTCACGATCTGCATTTCATAAAATAGTCTATATAAAGAAATAGAAATGCTTATTCAGATTTAATATCTTTGTCATAATAATATAATTCAGTATAGCAATCAAGACAATATGGAGAATCAATTTTAGTTTTTTTCATGTTAGCAACTGCTTTCTTCAGTTAAATTGTAATGTAGTTCTTGATAGCACTCAACACAATAATTTTTAAATTCAGTATGATCACAATCATACACCTTGTTTACATCATTTTCACATTTTGCACAAGTAGTCATGCTAATCGTTTAAGATTTTTTTATCTTAATTGCACCTAATGCAATTTGTAAAATTGCTGGAGCAAATAACATTATTGGGTTTCTCTCCACACCTTCTGGGGCGGGAGTTCCAACCATTGCAAGACCTCCAACTAGAATTAAAACTCCTGATACTATTATTAGCCCACCTAACTTCTTGGATTGCTGTTTAAATGATATGAAAAATGCAATTATTGGTAAAATAATTGCTGGACCTCCTAACCCTGCACCTCGTTGCATATCATCTAATGGTAAAAAACCATCGCGGTTGTCGTTCCCCATTGCAACGGCAACATCTGCACCATACAAAACAAGTAATCCAATAGAAATTGCTGATAATATAATAGATATTGCAACAAGCATGTTTCCATTTGCTATTTACAACTAATAAATCTAATCAGATGCTTTGACAACTGTTTTTGGTTTTATAATTTCTAATTTTTTTAACAACTCGTCAATTGACTCACCTTCCATACCCACGATGTTAACGTGCCCTAATTTTCGCAGGGGTTTTGAGATTTTTTTACCATACATTTTCAAAAAGACTCCTGGTTCTGATATCTTTACAGGGACGTATTCTCCTGTAAAACCACTAGCGCCCAAAATATTGTACATAATAGAATTATATTTTAGTTTGGTACTTCCTAATTCCATACCTAGAATTGCTCTTAGGTGTTGTTCAAATTGAGATGTTTCACTAGATTGTAATGTATGATGTCCAGAATTATGAACTCTGGGAGCTATTTCATTAATCATTACTTCATCATCATTAGTTACAAACATCTCTATGCCAAATATCCCTGCCCCCTTTAGTACGGACATTGTTTTTTCAGCTATTTTTTCTGCCTTGACTGAAATATTTTTAGAAACTCTGGCAGGTGCTATTGTTTCTCGTAAAATACTATGTTCGTGGATATTTTCAACCAGTGGATATGTTATGATTTGACCTTTGGTGTTTCTTGAAGCAATGACAGATACTTCCATACTAAATGGTACAAATTTTTCTAAAAGAAGGGGTTTTCCTTTAAAATAGTCTGATGCTTTTTGAACTTCATTTTCAGAGTTAATTTTAAAATTACCTCGTCCATCATATGCATCCCTCCGAGCTTTTAGCATTGAAGGAAGTCCAAATTTTTCTAACCCTCTTTTGATGTCATCAATATCATTTATTTCAATAAATTCTGGGACTGGAATGTCGTTTTCCTTTAGAAATGATTTTTGTAATAATTTATCTTGAATGATTTTCAAAGTTTCAGGAGATGGATTGATTTGAGATTTGTTCTCAACTGATTTTAAGACATCGCTATCCCCTGATTCGATTTCATATGTGATGATGTCTGATTTATTTGCCAATTCAATAATGGCATCCCTGTTTTTAAAATCTGCAATAATTTGAGTTGCTCCTACTTGGGATGCAGGACAGTTTTCAGTAGGATCTAATACGATAATTTCAGATATTTCGTTAGGCATTTTTTTAGCTGCCTCCGCAATCATCATTCCTAATTGACCCCCGCCAATAATTCCAAGAATTTTTGCCATTATGGGATTATTTTTTTTGGATTAAAAATATCTAATGCATTTGGAATGATATTTTTTAATATTTCTTAATAGAATTGTTAATTACTATCTAGTTTTTTCTATTATCATGACATATTCAAAAAAACCATTGGTAGGAATAATCATGGGATCAAGTTCTGACAGTAGAATTATGCAGAGTGCTGCAGAGATTTTAGATCAGTATAAAATTAAACATGAGGATCAAATAATATCCGCACACAGAACTCCTGATAGATTATCAGAGTATGCCAAACACGCTGAAAAAATGGGTTTTAAAATAATTATTGCTGGCGCTGGTGGAGCAGCACACTTGCCTGGGATGATTGCATCTCATACAGTTATCCCAGTAATTGGAATTCCAATTATGGTCTATAATGATAAATATCTTAAAAAAATAGATAGTCCAAAATTTTCAGCGTTTGGCGGATTAGATTCTTTGTTATCTATTACTGAAATGCCTTCAGGTTCACCAGTAGTTGCAGTGGGAATTAACAAAGCTGTTAACGCCGGAATCTATGCCATGAAAATACTTGCAATCGAGTTTCCAGAATTAAAAAAGAAACTTAAACAACATAAACTAAACCAACATAATTCTGTTATCAAGGAATCTGAACAATTAAAAAAAGAGGGGTTAACAAAATTTGCCAAAAAAAAATTCAAATAATTTAGGTTAATAATGAAAATTGGATATTCTTTTGTCTTAATGCTTCAATCAACAATGATGCCTGTTCTTTGCCTTGAGTTTCAAGACTCAACGTTACTCCTGCAGAACCTGCATTGATGTTAGAACTCAATCTATCATGAACCACTTCTACGATATTTGCATTTGCAAAAGTTATCTCATCAACAATTTCTTTAAACGCCCCAGGCCTATCTGGCAATATAATAGATAATTTCAATAATCTTCCCATTGCAGCTAGGCCTTTATCTACTATTTGACCTAAAAGATACATGTCAACATTACCACCTGCAAGAATAGCTATTACTTTTTTTCCTGGGGATGGTTTTTTTGAAATTAGATATGCTAAACTAACAGCCCCAGCAGGTTCAACTACAAATTTCATACGTTCCATTAGTAGAAACATTGCTTTTGTAATCTCAATATCGTCAACTAATACAATCTCATCTATCAGTTCTTTAATTATTGCAAATGGGAGTTTCCCAGGAACTTTTACAGAAATGCCATCTGCTATTGTTCTCCCCCCACCACTTGCAATTACAGAACCTTTCTTAACTGATTCATACATTGATGGGAATGATCTTGATTGTACTCCTACGACTCTTATTTTTGGATTTTTTTCTTTTATTGCAATTAAAGTACCAGCAGCTAAACCGCCACCTCCAATTGGAACATACACCTCATCCACATCTGGTAAATCTTCCAAGATCTCAAGACCTATGACTCCTTGTGCTGCGATGATTTGAGAATCATCGAAAGCATGTATCATAGTAGCACCTGTTTCTTGAGATATTTCTTTTGCCTTAGCGGATGATTCATCATAATTTACCCCTTCTAATATTACATTTGCTCCATATCCTCTTGTTGCAGCAACTTTTGCAGGTGATGCATTTTTTGGCATCACAATAGTACATGGAATTTTTTCTAATGATGATGCATATGCTACTCCCTGTGCATGATTCCCTGCAGATGCAGCAACTACACCATATTTTTTTTCATTATCAGATAATAATTTAATTTTATAATAAGCCCCTCTAATTTTAAATGAACCTGTTTTTTGTCTAAATTCTGCTTTTAAATACACATCTGATCCTGAAATGTCGCTAAATGTAGGTGAATGAATAAGAGGAGTTTTTTTTATCTCTTCACCTCGCAATAAATTTGCCTTTACTATTTCATCATATGTTGGGTTCATTGGAAGTGTTGCTAGTTTTGCTGTATTTCAGTTCTTCTATACAAAAATTATATTTTTAGTCAAAAAGTATACTTACTATCAGAATGAGACATAAATCATGTTAAAAATTTGCTTATCCGCGGGAGACCTAATGAATGAAAACATATCCAACTATAAAATTTTAGTTTTATTATTTGAATATTGATTCTAATTCATCTAGTCTTTTCACAATTCTATCTTTTGTAGAATTAGATATTTTTCTAGGATCAAACAATCCTTCACGGTTGTTATTTTTTATAAACTCCAAATCTAACGTAAGCAGACATCCTTCTTCACCTGTCACAAGTCTAGTATCATCAATTAAAACAGGTGATGTTTGATATGTTTCAACTAGTAATGAGTCAAGTTCTTGAAGCAACTTTGTTTTTTTCTCAGATAATTCTTTAAAATTAACACTAGAACCTTTTTGTATTTCTTGAAAAATTTTTTCGCTAAATTCATCATTTTTGTAAAATACTTCAAATAGTTTCTGATGATCAAAATCTTTAAAACCACTCTCTTTCAGTTTGTTTAAAACAAATTGATCACTATTGTCTGATATCTGTTCTTCCTCATTTTTTGTTAAATCTACAATTTCAGATAATTCTTTTTGGCAATCCATTACTCTTTGATCTGGTTTGTAATATAGCAATACATGAAATTGTAACGAAATATGCCCGGATATCAAATAACTCCCCTCTGTTATCTCAAACTTTGTAAATATTCGTCTTAAATCTTCATGATTTGTAACTGATACTGATTGTAATGACCATTCTTTAAGTGATTGACTGATTTTTTGAAAATAATCTATTACTTGTTTTGGTTCAAATGTTTTTTGTTCCGTGATCGTTGAGTCTCCTAACATTACTTTGACATCGATCATTTTTGTCAAATCTATCATTTTTGATAGATACAGTTTTTGAATGGTTTCATTTTTCTGATTTAATACCTGAAAAAAGTCATTCGGGGATCTTGTACCTAATCTCACAAGAAATAGCAAACAATCACTCGCCTTAAACCTTCATCAACCTCTAAATAGATAAAATCATAATTCTGACTATGAGTAAATCTCAAATTTATTGCGAATATTGTGCAGAATTTATAGTAGAATATTATCACGAAGGTTATAAGGGAAAACGGGGCAAATGTACTAAATGTGGGATAGATTTTCCATTAGAATAAGATTGAGATTAAATGACTGAAAATAAAGAGGATATCAAATACTCACAAAAATCAGACTCAAGCAGCATGGTTGACATGCTTCTTAGTAAAAACAGTCAAGAAACACTTGATTCAGATACAATGATTTTGGAAACTCAAAAACGAGTTTGGGGAGCTCTGAAAAAAGGTTATGAATACTCTGGTTCCATTAATGAATCAGAACAATTTCTGAGAAAAAATGTCTTTTCAAAATTAGATATGGTTGTGCTTTATGTTGATTTAGTTGGCTCCACTACAATGACATTGGAAATGCCTGAAGAAAAAATTGCGATTATTATAAGTTCATTTTCTCAAGAGATGGCAGTAGTGATAAGACAGTATCATGGATATGTGTTAAAGTTTGTAGGTGATGCGGTGATTGGGTATTTTGTGACAGAGGAGAACGGGTTACTTGCAGCAGATAATGCTGTTAATTGCGCAAAATCTATGATTTCAGTTATTCAAAAAGGAATCAATCCAATTTTGAATCAATATGACTATCCAGATCTAATGGTAAAAATTGGAGTTGATTTTGGAAAAAACATAGTAGTGCGTTATGGTGCAGATGTAAAGAATTCCCATGTGGATTTAATGGGGCCTGCAATGAACATTGCAGCTAAAATTCAAAATGTTGCAAAGCCCAATCAGATTTTAATTGGAAATGATGTCTATCAAAGAATTCATCCTGCTACTAGACAAGAATTCTCACAAATTGTTTGGAAGAACAATGAATGGAAGTACAGATCAAGACTGACAGGTGAAATTTATAACATTTATGAATTCAAAGGATAGGTATTGAGTTAATCAGACTGTAAATTTGTCTGGACACTCAACATGTTCATAATGGTGTTCAGTGAATTTTTCTCGAATTACATATATCACAATTTTGTGCAATTCTTTCTCCTGAATTTCTTTTTTACACTTAAAACATGATTTTTTTAGTTCTTCCATGCGTACTAGCGATCAAATTTAGGAATCTATAAGGATCTGCAATCAACTCAATTTGAGCAAAAACGCCTCAGAATTAACTAACCAGTATATCAAACGACTACGGTAAGCCACAAATATGGCAAATAATGATGATATATGTGGATAATTTAGTTAGAAAACATCTTGAAGACCTTTATGGATTAAACCCAAATATCCCACATATTGCATTCCAATTTCCTAGATTGCCTCCAGGATTACCAAATCCAATGTTTGGAACGCATCAAAACCCAATGAAAGAGCAGTTCTTAAGAAATGCGGATACAATTAATCAAAAATTACAAGGATTTCAACAAACGTATCAATTGTATGCATCAGGATTACTCTCAATGAGTTCAATAGTTGTTCCTCCTGGACACCCATTATATTCAAGACAAAACTCTGTTCAAATGCTTCAATCTGAAAAAGACCAACTACTAAAAGAAAATCTAGAATTAAAGAAAAAATTAGAAAAAGAGTCAAAGATTAAAAACCATTGAGATATAATTGTCTAAAATGATACATTATGAATCCTTATTAGTTTCAAAAAATTATTTTATTCATGGTAAAAACTCCCTCTGATAAGTGGAAAGACGCGGTAATTAAATATAGAAAACAATGTCAAAGTATCCTCCAACTATCTGAAAGTATCAGATATGTGGGAGTCATTAATGCCTACGGTAGAACTTTAACTGGAATTGTAAAACCTGATCTAAAACCTCTTTTAAAATCGGAACAAGTAAAAAATGAGTTTTTCATTATTTCCACTTTAATGTCTTTAAGAAAAGATACAATTGTGACAGTTGGTAAATTAGAACATGTAATTTTACAACATGAAAAAGTAATAATCATAATATTGCAGAAAAATAATGTAACATTCTATATTTCTATAGATAGAAAAGAAAAAGACTTGGAGAAGATTATCTCTTTAATTAAGAAGACAATCTAGGCCGGTGTAAATCCCTGATATCCGCCAGTTTGTTGAGCTTTGTCATCAAATATTGGTTCGAATAAAGAAATTAGATAGTCATCAGGATCTAAAATCACTGCATTCTTACCTACATCTTTTTCAATAATGTCTCGATAAATGGTGACTCCTTTTGTTCGTAGTTCATCTACTGCAGATTTGACATCTCCAACAAGAAATCCTATCGTTATCCCATTCTCAATAGAACTACCAATATGTTGTGCTGTTATTGATGCTGGATGTAAACTCAGTATTGCACCAGTAGTACCCAAATCCACCCAAGATCTTCTTTGATTTTTAATAGGAAGACCTATGATTTCATGGTAAAACTGTAGGGATTTGTCTATGTCTTTAACCGCTAAAATGACATTTCCTACTTTTTTGATGTTCACAATTATACTAACTAGAAGTTCTTTAAATCCATTGTTATTGAACTTAGGAGAGAGTTAATTGATTTGGTAGGCGATATTGTTATTTTTACTGAACTTCAACCATTGTTTCAGTTCTGTCTACCCCTCTAATCTTTTGAATCTGGTTTGCTACTTCTTTTATCTGGACTAATTCATTTACCTCTATTATGGCCACTGCATCAAATTGACCACTTGTTGGAAAAGAGTCAATTACATATGGTGTTTTTCTCAATTTAGCAGCTATGAGTTTTTTTGGCGATTTTACCAAAATTATTGCTTTTACCATCCCAAATTTACCTCTACTTCAATTAGCGTTTCGGTAGTAACAATATCTTTAATTTTTTTAAAATCAATAACCATATTGTTAATCTCATCCATGTTTCCTTGTAGTATGGTACTGATATCCGCCCTTCCTGTAACAATCATTACCTGTTTTACAATTTTACGTTTTTTTTTCAAAATTTCAACGACAGTATCAACCTTTCCAGGTTTAACGGTGATAAGACATAATGCTCTCATGAATTGTATAGGTCATAGGATCGGATAAAGATTCCTAATCATATGCTTCCTGCGATCTTGCTTCTTCAAGATATGCGCGTCTTTCTTCATTAATTTTTTCTTGATCTATGTGTATATCGTCATCCACTATGACAATTCCTATATCAGCATTAGAATCATCAGCAGTTTTTTTGGTTTTAGGTTTTGTTACACTGCTAGATTTAACCTGTTTAGTTTTATCAGATTTAACTTTGGGTGCCCTTTTTGGAGGCATTTTTTTTATTGTCTTTTTTTGATCTTTTTTTATTTTTTTTTCAACCATTAATGTCGAAAATCAAGAGTTGGGGTGACTTTTAAAGATTATGCAAAATAATTTTGGATTGAATCTTGATGTGATTTATTGGCAATAATAAAAATACACAACTTGTTATTTTGGGGTTTTCATATATTTATGAATAAATCTAGGGAATAATCAAAAAGATCGATGCCAGGGGCGAGATTTGAACGCGCGACAGCCCGGTCTTCAGCCGAGTGCTCTCCCAGGCTGAGCTACCCTGGCACTTAGAAAAATGCATTCTGTTGAGGAATTAAAGTTTGTCTATTTAGATCTTCCAGATGATGTCGTCTCTTTTTTTTCTTTTGTTGATCAAACGTCCCATCACAAAAAATAAGTCTGATAACCTGTTTAAATATTTAATACAATTCAAGTTGATTTCATCTTTTTCACTCAATTGAACTACTAGAGTTTCTGCACGTCTCACTATAGTTCTAACATAATGTAATTGGGCAGCTTCTGGAACTCCTCCTGGCAATATAAAATTAGTAAGGGCAGGCAGGTCTAATTCAAATTTGTCAATGTATTTTTCTAATTTTTCAATCATATCCAAAGACACTCTGTTTCTAATATTATCAAGGTTAGAGTTTGAAAGATCTGCCCCAACCAAAAAAAGATCGTTTTGAATACCCGTTAAAACTTTGACAATATCTTCATCTAATGAATTTGCCAAAACCATACCTAAAGCAGCATTTATTTCATCAACAGCACCATATGCAGAAATTCTAGGATGAGATTTTGATATTCTAAAATTTCCTTGTAATCCAGTATTCCCATCATCACCTGTTTTTGTATAAATTTTCATCAATTTATCATTTCATGATTAACTATTATGTTAATCGGAATTAAAAATGTGAAAATTCATTAGTAGAAATATGTTGAAAAACGTATGATTTTAGATTTTTTTAAGACAGCTGCAAATCTTAAAAATATCCCAAGACAGGGTTGGATAGATAAACTATCGATACATAATCCTGAATCTGTAGCGGATCATTCATACTCCATGGCCATAATCGGAATGGTGATATCGGATCTTGAAAACCATGACTCTGAAAAAATTCTTAAAATGATACTGCTACATGATTTGGCTGAATCAAGAGTTGGTGATTTAACTCCAGGACAATTAAGCAAAGAAAGAAAAATAGATTTAGAAAATAATGCATTCAATCAAATTACAGAAAGACTACCAGAGACAATCAAATCCCAATACCTAAAAATTTGGAATGAATATCAAGAAAGGGCATCACCAGAATCAAAATTAGTGCATGAAATAGATAAATTAGAGATGGTACTCCAAGCAAAATCGTATCAAAATGATGGATATGCCTATGTAAAATTAGAATCTTTTTTTAAATCAGCTAAAACAGACATTACAAATCCCAAATTAAAAGAAATATTTACAGAGATCGTAGATGATTCTTAAAATATGTCTGATAACAAAGATGAATTAATTGATGCGCAAAAACAAATAATTGGAATTTTGTTTGAAGTGATTAAGAGGCTACAAGCAAATAATGACTTAGATGATGAATATTTTCAAATTATTGCAAATAATGAAAAAAATGAAATTCGCCTAAAAGAAATTTTAGATGAAAGAACCGAAAATGCAAAAATTGTTGGTCGGTTACTGGAACAGTTACAAATTTAGCTACAACCACAATCATCATCATCCGAAAGAATTTTCAGATGAGCTGTTTGCTGATATTTGTCTTGAAGATAGTTTGCAAGATTGGTAATTCTAACACGTGGTTCTTTTTTATGCCAACTACCTTCATTCTCAAACCAGAATTCAATCTCATCTACATCATACCGCTCATTATTTTCAATGAGGTTTTTAAAAATAGATTTTATAATATCTATGTCTGATTCAGAAAGTTTTGACTTGTCTTCAACCATGCTTGTTATTTCATTTAATTTGATTATTACATTATTTGTTAAAGGCATAGTTAAATGGAAGTTTAGATTCTATAACAATCTTTTGTGTTACTGTCTAAAAACAAATTTGCAGATATGTTAAGGTATGGAAAAAATATGCTTTGATTCATTATGTGAATAAAAAGACATGTTTTTTAGCATCTGGGCATTATTTGGTCATTTGTTTGGTGTTTGTTTTCTAAATATTGATGTAAAACGTATTATTTCTGAATGAATATTGGTATCTATCACACTTTGCAAAGGGGAAAAATCTGAAGATTTCTATCTTACCTTGTATAGAAATTGTTTTTATAAGAACTGAAATATTTCTCAGGTATGCAGTATTTTCAGGCTCTAAAATTAGGACAAAAAAGAGTTGCAGCAGCAAGGGAGTATCTTAACAAATTAACTAACGGTAAGGCAATGCCTGCATTGGCATTAATTGACACTAAATCAAATGTTTGGGAGCCTGTTGGAGAAGAAAACCTATACGCGTTTGTTGACGAATCAGCTGGTTTTGTTTTGACTGATAATAGTGGTTATATTCTTGCATTGGTAGATAAAACAGGATCATCCAAGACAATTGTTCAAGGTGTAACAAAACAACAAAAAGAAAATCTTGAAAAAATATTTGAAAATAACAATATCCCAAAATTTGAAGGTAAAGTGATTCTACCTGTATAGCCACAAAATAAAACGTAAAGCTTTAGTTATCATAATTGATACGATAATAAAATGAGTAAATTTTCACAAGAGATTGAGGTCAGCGGTCACTTGATTGATTCGTCTATTCTTACTAAAATCTTTGACGAAATAATGGATCTTCAAGGGGAATTTAACGTACAAGAAATTAAAATTGGAAAAAAGAAAAAAGATCAGTCATATGCAAGATTACTTGTTAAAGGAAAAAACCAAGAACATCTAAATAAAATTTTAAAAACAATTTATCGCGAAGGTGCAACATCGAAAATTCAAAAAGAAATAACCTTGAAAAGTTCTCCAAAAAACAATGTAATGCCTGATGAGTTTTACAGTACAACAAACAACCACACACAAGTATTTCATAAAGGAGAATGGATTCAGGTGGAAAATATGATGATGGATAAATGTATTGTAGTAAAAAATGGCAAGGCATTTTGTGTACCAATAAGAGATATCAAGAAAGGAGATCAGATAATTGTGGGTGACGAAGGAATCAAGATCACCCCTCCTGAACGTCCAAGAGAAGGAGTTAATGTTTTTGAATTTATGGGTAGTTCAAGCTCAAGTGAGAGACCAACTCAACACATTGCAAAAAAAGTAGCCGAAGATATTTTTAATACTAAAAAGAAAGGAGGTAGAATTATCCTCGTAGGTGGTCCTGCAATAGTACATACAGGAGCAGATGACGCAGTATCAGAATTAATTCGATTAGGATACATTGATGGAGTATTGGCAGGTAACGCACTTGCAGTTCATGATATTGAATATGCCACTTTAGGTACTTCTCTTGGAATGAATGTTCATGATGCAACTTTAGCTTATCATGGGCATCGAAACCATATGGATACAATTAATGCAGTATTCAAAGCAGGCTCTATTGCAAAAATGGTAAAGATAAAAAAATTAACAAAGGGAATAATGTATGAATGTGTAAGAAACGAGATACCATTTGTCTTGGCAGGCTCAATTCGGGATGATGGACCACTGCCTGATGTGATTACAGATGTGGCTCAAGCTCAAAAAGAATACAAAAAAATTCTAAAAGATGCAAGCATGGTAATCATGATTTCAACTATGCTTCATTCCATTGCTACAGGAAATATGCTTCCCGCAAATGTCAAAGTGATTGTGGTTGATATCAACCAACCAACCGTTACTAAACTTATGGATAGAGGTACATGGCAAGCATTAGGAATTGTCTCTGATGTTGGGGCGTTTTTACCAATGGTTGTGCAACAAATTAGAAAAAAGAAATAATCATGATTTTAATCTAAGATAAGTGAATTGATCCTATAAGAATTTGCTATACATGTTTAACTGAACAACCTTCTATCAAATACACCGTGAAAAATAATCCATTCAATAACATACTCAAATGATATAGAAATCATTCAAGCCAAATTAGTTCAGAAGAATATCAGTGTTAAGAAATTAAAAAATATAATTAATTAACTTGGAGTCATCATAGAACTAGATTTTGTATGAGAATTTTTAATCGCATTATTTCTAACATCTTCAAAAAATCTCTTAATCATTTCAATCCCTGCAACAATCCTTGGAGCAGATTTTTTTGCAAATTCTTGTTTGTCTGCACTTGATTTAGGTTTATTGTTTATGTAATCTTGATATACTTTGGCACCATCGTAATCAACATATGCAATTCTTGCACTAAAATCAGTTCTCTCCAAAACAAGACTGTCTCCACCAACTATTGCTGTATGATATGGATGTACCATTAATGATTCTGATAATTTTTGAGAAGTGTAAATTTTTGCTGTTTGTAAATCCGAAGCAAACACATTGAAATCTGCAAGAAGATAAAATGTTGCATCAGGTTTTGTTACCTTTATTCCATCTATTGCAGATAATGAATGATATGTGTACTCCCCCATAATTTGATGTATGCTTCTTGTCACTTCAAAATATTCATCAAGTTCGGGGCTAATTTCAAATCCTGCAACGGCCGCATGTTGAATTGGTGTAGATACTGCAGTATATTCAGTTGCAAGTATTTTTTTGAATTGTATTTTTAGTTCATTTGCATGTTGTGGAAAAACGACATACCCAAGTCTATATCCACCAGCAGCATGTGATTTAGACAAACCATTTGTGACAAATGTACCTTCGGGATAAATTTTTCCCATACTCATAAATTTTGAAAAATCATATGTAGTCTGAGCATAAATCTCATCAGAAAGAACAATAATATTTTGCTCTCTGCAAACATCTGCAATTTCTTCTAATTCTAATCTATCATAAAGTAATCCTGTAGGATTGTTAGGATTATTTAAAATTAGAATCTTTTGCCTGTCTTGTAATCGTAACGCTAATCTTCTCAAATCATTTGGAGCAATTTTTTTATTTGCACGTGTTGGCAACATATGATAATTTTTTTTCAAAAATCTAATCTGTGGAAGATAACCCAACCACGCAGGAGTTGGTAAAATTACTGTCCCATGTAAAATCTCTAAAAGATTAAAAAGTAATTCCTTTGTTCCAGGACCAACATAAATTCTATCAGGGGTGACATCCATATCAAAATAATGCTTATTATATTTGGATATTGCATTACGTAATTCAGGAATTCCTGAGATGGGAGCATATGCTCCCTTTGATGAATTTTTTATTAATGCATCCTGAACAGGTTTTGGAACAGGGAATGGGGATTGCCCAAACGCAAATCCGTAATAGCCAAAACTGCATTCATGTGAAGAACAATCAGAATGAAATTCTTGCAAAAATGTGTTTAATTTAAGATTTTCAGGCATCTCAATATCTTGAACTTGTTGATCAACTATGAACTTCATGACTTTGCTTAATCTGGATTAAATTTAGACTTATCTCGTAAAACATAAGCTGTTCTTTACGTTGATTAAATTAACAGATCCGTTGAATTTCATCTAGAACATGAGGGTTTTCAAGTGATGACAAATCTCCCAGATTTTCACCTAATAGTTTTGATTTTAATAACCTACGCATAATTTTACCTGTTCTAGTTTTTGGCAAATCAGACAATTGAAAAACATGTTTAGGGCGTGCAATCTTACCAATTTTTTCTGAGATATAATCAGAAACAACATATTTTAAATTTTTGTCAAGTGAACCATCTGCAACAAAAAAGATCACAATTGCCTCACCTGTAAGATCATCAGAAATTGCAATAGATGCAGCATCGGATATTTTAGGATGAGATATTATGGCATGCTCTATTTCAGCAGTACTCATCCGATGTCCTGAGACATTAATTACATCATCGGTTCTACCCTGCATATACCAAAGACCATCATCATCAACATAGACATAATCTCCATGGAACCAGACATTCTCAAATCTAGACCAGTAGGTTTCAAGATATCTTTCATCATCATTTAGCAACCCTCTAGTCATTGCAGGCCATGGTGATTTTATTACAAGATATCCATTCTGATTTTGTACTGAATTTCCTGCATCATCAAAAATATCAAGATTCATTCCAGGTACTGGAATACCTACAGTGCTTGGCTTTAACTTCATTCCAGGAAATACAGATAACATTGCACCGCCAATTTCTGTACCTCCAGATAAATTCATTATAGGGATTTTCCTATTTCCAACTTTTTCATACAACCACCACCATGAATCTTCATCAAGAGGCTCACCTGTTGTTGGAATATTTTTAATTTTATCTAAAGAGATCAATTTTCTCGGTTCAACATTGTTTTTTTTAAATAATCTTACTGCAGTTGGAGATATTCCAAAAATCGTTGCCTGATATCCTGATAGCATTTTCCAGATTCTATCCGATGTCGGAAAATCTAGTGTTCCATCATAAATGACAGCAGATGCACCCATCATCAATAACCCATAAACATTCCAAACTAAACCTGTAATCCAACCAATATCTGCAGGCCAGAACAACGTATCATTTTCATGTGTATCGATAAGATATGCAGCCTGGTGTCCTGCAAAAACAGAGAAACCTCCATGGGTATGAACTACACCTTTAGGTTTGCCTGTTGTTCCTGATGTATATAAAATAAACAATGGATCTTCGGAAGTCATGGATTCTGTATAAGATTGATTGTTTTGTGATTTTATCAAATCATTATAAAAAATATTTTTTTTAGATTCAACATAATTATCAATTCCCTTGTATGGAACAACAATAATTTTTTCAACATTAGTATTAACTACTGCAGTCTCAGAAGCCTGTTTTTGTGATATTTGTTTTCCTTTTCTATAGAAACCATCTGAGATGATGAGAATCTTTGCATTACAATCTTTTAATCGTACATGGAGTGATTCTGAACTATATCCAGAAAAAATCACCGTTTGAATTGCTCCAATTTTAGCGGCTGCAAGAATAGATAAAATTGCTTCTTCAATCATTGGCAAATAAATTGCAATTACATCTCCTTTTTTTACCCCTAATGATCTTAAACCATTTGCAAGTTTAGATATCTTGGAATCCAATTCAGAATAAGATATTTTTGATTTAATCCCATCTTCAGATTCAAAATAATATGCAATCTTTTGAGGCTTTTTATTTGTAAATTTTTCAACCGTTGATTTGTAGATATTTGTTTTTCCTCCAACAAACCATTTAGGCCATGCAATACCTTTGGAGATATCAAGTGTTTTTGTATAAGGGGCATCCCAAACTATGCCAATATCTTTGTCTACTGATTCCCAAAACCATTCCAAATCATCTATTGCTTTTTTAGATAATTCCTCAAAAGAGGATATGCCATGTTTTTTCATGAATCTAAAAATATTTGAATTCTGGATTTGGTTTTCTGTTGGGATAAATACAAAATCAGACAAGTTACAATTCTTCAAAACTTATAGAGTGTTAAAAGATTTTTTAATTTATGAGATATCTATTCCAAGGCGTCTAGCACATGCAATTGCAGACTTTCCATCATCTTCAGTAATTCCGGCTTTTAGGAACTTTTTAGTCAATTCTTTACCCATATTCATGGTATTTTCACGATAATATGCCCTTAGAATGACCCCTATTTGTTCATCCAATTTTTTCTTAGTAGCATCATTCATTCCCATTTGAAGTATAGATGCATCAGAGTTTGAAAGTATTTTGATAAATTCAATATCCTCCAATGAGAGCTCAGTCATTAGATATCAATCTACTCTTTAGTAAATTCAGAGTCAAGGCAGGATCTGCTTTACCTTTAGTTTTTTGCATTACCTTACCTACCAAATAGTTTATTGCTTTAGGATTTGATTTTGCCTGTTCCACTGCTTGTGGTTCTTCAGATATTATTTCCTCAATAATATGAGATAATTCAGACTCATTTGAGACATTACCTAGATCCAATTCAGATATTATTTGTGATAAGCTCTTTCCAGTTTGTACAATTTCATATAATGCATTTTTTGCAGAATTTCTAGAAATTCTTCCTGATTGAATTGAATCTGCTAAATCCTTAAGATGTGTAGCAGTAAATTTTGAATCTTTACGTTTTTCCCTTGTGTCCACTAATCCCATTAAATCTGTTGTAATGATGTTTGCAATCTCCTTTGCATTCTCTACAGTATGAGATTCTTCAAAAAGATCAGAATAAAATTTATCTGAAGACAACACATCTGCAACCTGTACTGGGATTTGATATTTTGAAACATATCTTTCTTTTTTTGAGCTAATACTCTCAGGCATTTTTGATTTTAACTCATTTCGGATTTCGGGGCTAATTGACACCCAAGGTATATCCCCTTCAAGAAAGTAACGATAGTCATGGTCTTCTTCTTTTGAACGAGATGAAACAGTAATTTTTCGTTGGTCATCCCAATGACGTGTTTCTTGAGTTATTGGTATTTCTCTAGAATGCAAGCTTTCTTGACGAGTGATTTCAAAGTGAACAGCTTTTTCTAAATCATGAAATGAACCAATATTTTTTATTTCCACTTTATTTCCACCTTCGATGGATACATTTGCATCTGCCCTCATTGCACCCTCTAAACTAGGATCAGAGACTCCTAGATTTTCTAAGAAATCAGATAAAATATTTAAAAAATCTCTCACCTGTTTTGGATTCTCAAAGTCTGGCTCCGTAACAATTTCAACCAAGGGAGTACCTGCACGGTTATAATCAACCAAAGTTATTTGATTTTTAGATGAACTACCCTCATAAATAATTCTACCAGGATCTTCTTCAAGCTGGATTCGGGTGATTCTGATTTTTTTATTACCTACCATAATTTCACCGGCACCCCCAACACTAGTATCACCATAAATGTTAAGTTGAGTTATTTGGAAATTTTTAGGTAAATCTGGATAAAAGTAATTTTTTCTAAAAAAAGCAATTTTTTCAGGAGTTTTACAGTTTAGTGCCATTGCAATAATTGTTGCTTTTTTTACCGCCTCTTGGTTTAATCTAGGTAAACTACCTGGCAAGCCCATACACACTGGACAGATGTTTTCATTTATTTGAAATTCTCTGTAATTTGCCTTACATGAACAAAATAATTTACTCTTCAAGTTTGTTAGTTGACAATGAATTTCCAAACCAATTTTTGTCATATTGGAACCTCTGGCAGTGTAACAGTATTTTCTAATGCATAGGCAGCTTGGAGTAATAATTTATCATTCATAGAATCTGCCATCAATTGAATTCCTACTGGAAGCCCGTTTGTAATTGCAAATGGAATTGATATTGCAGGCTTTCCAGTAAGATTTGCAGTAACAGTATTGATATCAACTAAAAACAAAGAAACAGGATCATCAATTTTTTCACCAATTTTAAATGGAAGTATTGGAACCGTTGGAGATATCAAAAGATCAAACTTCTTAAATGCTTCATTAATTTCTTTGGTAAGTTTACTTTTTACTTTCATTGCCTTTAGGAAATATTTGCCTGCATGTCCAGCGGATGGAACAAATCCTCCAATCATCATCCTTCTTTTCACTTCAGGTCCAAAATTTCTACGAGCCTTTGAAATGTATGAGTTAAACTCATAACCTTCAACAGGAAAATCATATCCATATCTTATATTGTCATATCTTGCAAGATTGCTTCCAGCCTCTGTTGCAGTAATTGTATAGTATGCAGCGACCGAATATTTTACCATGTTAAGGGATACTTCCTCGCATGTTGCACCTAAACTTTCTAGTTTCGATATTGCATCTTTTGTAGCAGATAAAACACTGGGATCAATACCGTCCCCGATCATCTCCTTGATTATGCCTATCTTTTTGCCTTCTATCCCAACATCAATATCTGAAAGATAGTTTGTATTTTTGTTATCTATTGTAGTATTATCATTTTCATCCAAACCCGAGATAATGTTAAGTATGAATGCTGTATCTTTAACAGTTCTAGTAAGAGGACCAATTTGCTCTATACTGTTTGCATATGAAATTAAACCATATCTACTAATTAACCCATATGTTGGCTTGTATCCAACCGTAGAACAAAAGCTTCCAGGATTTCTAACAGAACCCCCAGTGTCCGAACCAAGAGATGCAATACATTCAAATGCACTTACAGAAACTGCACTTCCTCCAGATGAACCACCTGGAACATATTCGATATTCCAGGGATTTTTACTTGGGCCAAATGCACTAAACTCAGTAGTTAACCCCATCGCAAATTCATCAAGATTTACTTTTCCAACAAATATTGCATCTTGTTCTTTTAGTTTAGTTATTGCTGTTGCATCATATGGTGCTATAAAATTTTCAAGCATTTTTGAGGCACAAGTCGTTTTTGAATTTTTTATACATATGTTATCCTTGATGGATATTGGCATTCCAAAGCACGAACCTACTTTAACTCCTGATTTTATTTTTTTATCAATCTCATGAGCTTGATCAACTGCATCTTCATTAACACTCAAGAAAGCATGAAGTTTATCATCAACATCAGATATTCTTTCCAGAGTTTTTGCCATAAAATCTTCAGATGATATGTTTCCATTTTTAACTTCTTGAACATATTCAAGTGCAGATATTTTTAGATTCATGATGACATCTTTGGTGCGTGGATATAGGTCCCTTTGTAGTGATTTATTTTTTCAATCAGTTTATCTGAAAATGGAATATGTTTATCTTCTCTAAGAGATGATATTTGAATTTCAGGCATTGAGATTTCTTCAGATTCAACTCCAGCAGAATCTAGAACATCAAAATATCCTATCATTTTTTTTACTTTATCAACATATTCTCTATGATCATCTATCTCTATTTTCATTAATTTAGAAACACGTGTGATCTCTTCTTGAGTAACCATTTAATCAATCAACCCATTGTGTTAATCTATCAATACCTAGCATTATTGGGTATCTTCTTGATATACAACGTATACTTTCAGGCATTATAGCCCAATAATTATCTAGCATTACGATCATAAATTGTGGGTATTTTTTTATATTATTAAACTATCATTTAATCCAAACATGATTTAACAACATCTCTGCGATATAATGGATAAATTAACCACAAATCACCATCTAGAACCCATGACAAAGAAATATAGATCCATAACAAAAAATAATGAGGCGATACCCAAATTCTTAAAAATAAATAGGTAGACGGTAATTATTGAATTTCAACTGTGTATTCCCATCTTGTAATTACAGACGTAATGACATTGAAGAAGACGAATTTCTAAAGCATTTGAGAGAAGAGCATCAAAATGAAATAATAGACATTTCGAAAAAAGAGAATATTCAAATTAAAATAGCAGAGATGATGACAGTATCGAACTCAAAAGTATTCATTAATTTGTAAATTCTAAATTTCAATACGCTTAAGTTAATAATTATTACAAAAGATTCATGAGTTTTAGAGCAAGTGTATTTTCATCAAAAGAATTAGCAGTAATCATAGGCATCTCAATCATCATTTCATCAATACTGTATATCACTTATGTTACAAGTAGGTAATTAGATTAGAACCTATAGATATGTGAAATACATAAAAACAAAATTGATTGCTAACTCAAAGAACTAGATAAGAATTGAATTAGGTTTAGTTGGTAAAATCGTTATTATTGCTACACTTTTTAATTAATTTATTCCTTGTTTTTGAATGTTTTAAATCTGAAAAATTGTTTTATTCATTATTTAATTAATGTTGTTTGCTAGCAGTTTAGATCAATAATTCTAACCATTAAAAAAACTTGATGTATAAAACTAAGGATCTAGGGATTCATTGAGATTTCTGCAAGTATGTAATATAATTTTTAAAATTCAAATACAAATTTTGTATTGATATTACTACACATGTTTAAATTCTATCCAATATTTTTTTCTTTTTTTCATTGAATTCTTTGTCAGTGATAATTCCTAATTCTTTGAGATTAGCTAGTTTTTCTAAAATTTCAAGACTTGATGTACCATACTGTGTACCAAGTTTGATTCGTCCTATAAGTAACTCAAAAAAATAAAAAAAGGCATTTATGAATTTTTTATAAAATTTTGGACCTTTCTTTTTTAACATACTTTTCTGCTCTAAGCCTTTTTCCATAATTTTTAGTGAATTAGATTTTATTTTTTTCAGATATTCTTTGGATTTAAGAAAGTCAGCAGTACTATTAGTAACTTCATTTATCTTCAACATGGATTCTTTCCCAAGTTGTTTTCCATGTTCTACTGTTTGGACATAATTTTTTGTAATATCTCCTAGAACATTCTCTTGTTTTTTCTTAATTATTTTTTTAAAATTTTCTGGTTTTTCTTTGTCATCAGTCAAGTAGTTAATCCTCAAAACTATAACCAAACAGGATTATTTTAACATCTTCATTATCAGAGCAAATTAAGAATTGGGAGGTTTAGCCTTTGATGGTGATTTTATCTCCAATTCCAATAATTTTATCAGATGGAATAATTTTTGTTTTAAAGTATGATTTCATCTCAAGAGATTCAATTTTGTTTGTTTCATAATTGAGATTTATCTTGATTACCTTACCTATTTTTTTCCCTTCCACATTTACAATCCTATCATGTGGTTTTATTGGGATTGAGTTTAATTTAAGAGATGATTCACCCAAGGTTTCAAAATATGCAACAGATATGAAATACTCTGTAGTTAGTCTCTTTTTTACCATGATTCCAGAAATTGAGAAAGTTTGAGGATCTATACAGAGAGAGTGTATTTTGCCGCAGTTATTTCCTTTACTGTCAAAAACAGATATTCCGACAAATTGTTGAGCAGACCAATATTTTGTCATGAAATTACTTTGACTATTCATATCTTAAGTAAGTGAGATCCATTTTACATGTTTTTTTGGCCAATTAATCATATACAAATAAAGCAATTCATTTTCACATGTTCTAAACATACTGCTAAAGAATGATAAAATCAGATAATGAGAAATAGAATCAAACAAAATTGACATTTCAGATATTGTATAGTATGTTATTTTAGCATCTTTTCTTAGATTTATTGAAATACAACTTAGTATGTTGAAATTAATATTTATAATCTCTGTAATATATTGGCATTGCTTATTGTCAAGTGAACATTGAAGGTTAGAGTATGTCTTGAATTCTTTTTAACCTGAATAGATATGATAACAACTTGGGATTGTCTGCAAGAATTGCTGATTTTATGGTGTCAATCGGTCAACATCTCTTGGATAAAATGTTACGTCCCGTATGTTTTCAGTGCCTGTAAGAGCCATTAATAGTCGTTCAAGTCCTATACCACATCCTGCGTGTGGTGGTACACCATAATCAAATGCCCCAAGATGATACTCAAATGAATCAATGTTCATTCCTTTGTTCTTCATTCTTTCTGCCAACTCATCACGTTTTTCAATTCTTGTACTGCCTGAAGATAATTCTAAATCTCCAAACATTAAATCAAATGATTCAGAAACTTTGGGATTGGATTTACTGCCCTTTACGTAAAATGGTTTTGGTGCAAGTGGCCAATCTTTGATAAAATAAAATCCCTCAAGACCAACTTTTTTGAGGTTTGACGGATACAAATCATCACCCCATTCGGTCTTTGCACCTGCTTTCTGCATTTTCTCTACTAATTCATCATAAGAATATCGTGGAATTTTTTCAGGAGTTTGAGGTGTAGTAAATCCTGCATCAGGATTATCTTTAAGGTAATCTTTGACTGCTTTAATTGAAATTTTTATTATGTCTTCAATTCTATTCATTACATCATTATAATCTACAAAAGCTTCCTCCAAATCAATTGAAATAGCCTCTGCAAGATGGCGATTTGTTCTAGATGCCTCTGCCCTAAAGATAGGTGCAATTTCAAAGACTTTTTCAAAGCTCATTGTTAGTTGTTCTTTATACAATTGGGGGCTTTGAGCTAGGAAGGCTTCCTTGTTGTAATAAAATATTGGAAATAGTGCAGCACCACCTTCAGTGGCAGTTGCAATCATTTTAGGAGTGTTAATCTCTACAAATGTTTGATCATTAAAATATGCTCTAATTGATTTTAACACTGCGTTCCTAGTCTTGAAAATATGTTGAAGTATGCTGCGTCTGAGATCAATAGGTCTTACCTCTAGTCTTGTGTCTATATTTTTTACAGTTTTTGCAGTAGGCTCAAAAGGAGGTATTTTTTCAACTTGTGAAAATACCCTCAACTCAGTAGGAATTATCTCAAACCCACCAGGTGCTTTTTTGGAGGATTTCACTTTTCCAACAACACCAATTGAAGAGTGTGCCTTCAGAGAAGATATTTTTTCACGAATTTCGTCTGGACAATCTCCTTTCTTTGCAACAATTGAAATGTCTCCATTTTTGTCGCAAATAGTAACAAAACTAATGTTTCCATGTCCACGAACCGTCAAAACCCAACCCATTACAGTAACGATTGTTCCATCCATAGAGGAATTGATTTCATCGGAATAGTGAGATCTGCGTAAAGACCCTAACTCAGTTTCTATCATAATTTACTTTCTTCTATGTTATGGTGTAATTAATTTTTAGGAATAGAATTTGGCGTAAACACTAAAAATCACCAAAATCAGACAAAAAGACGTTCAAAAAAGCCTCTTTCACGCTTTAATCTACCATTATTATTTTTCATTTTGTGTTTTGTAAAACCAGGTAAGCCATATGAAATTGTAAAAACAATCAAAAATGTCAAAAAATTTCTCAATGTAAATAATTTATGGTCCTGCAATACTACATCTGTTTGGTCCTAACTCCAGATCAGGAATATCCTTTTGGACAAATGGGAGTGAACCTTTGTTTATTTGAATTATTTTTCTATAGTTCATAGGTCTTGGTGGAGTCATTCCAACTACTTTCTTTACAAATTCTTCTTTGGAGAGTTGTAAAATCTCATGCTTACTTGCCTTTTCGATAGTGGTAAAGAACACACCATTTTCGGGTTTTACGGATATACCGTGATGTGCAGGAAAAACTATTGTATTGGACGGTAACTTTAACAGATTATTATGAAGTGAATTGTATAATTCTCCTGCAAACTCTTGTGCATTGTCTCGAAGATCTGGTCTACCTATACTTTCTATAAACAATATATCACCAGTAAACACATATTTTTCATCTACAACATATGACAAACTTCCTGGAGTGTGTCCAGGAGTATGAATGACTCGAAGTTTTGCTTTCCCAAATTCAAGTGAATCATCATCTTTTAGGAATTTGGATTCTCTTTCCCATTGTTCTAATCCACTTTCATAACAAGTAGAATTGGTAATCTTGGCTAGGTTCCAGGCAGATGATAGATGATCGGCATGTTGATGAGTGTCAATTATCTTGATAATCTTGGCATCATTTTGAATTGCTATCTCTTGGTATTTTTCAGCAGGAAAGAGAGGATCAATTACAATTGCTTGCTCTTCAGATATCAATAGGTAGGAAAGGCAGCCTTTGCCAATTTTCTCAACCTGAATTATCTTAGGATTTTGTTCAACTGCTGTTACTGGATTTATAACTTGACTCCATCCAGCAAGTCCCCCCACAAGTATATGTGATTTAATTCCATTTCTTGCGAGAGCAAATGTGGCCACCGTTGCTCTGTTGCCATGAGGACATATTGTGACAATCTCCTTGTCTTTTGGAATCTTTGATAAATTTTCTTCTTTGAAAATATCTTGCAGTGGGATGTTAACGCTTCCTGAGATCTTAAAATCAGAAAATTCATCAACGTCTCTTACATCAAGCAAAAATAGATCTTTGGAATCTTGTATCTTTTTCCACAAACTGTTTGAGTTAATAGATGATGATGGACTACCCTTGACAATCTCCCTATTCCATCCTTTCATACCCTTCTTCAAATAGTATGCGTTTAATCCAAATGATCGCATCATCTTTGCAGTTTTACTGGCAATTAAGCCATCAATATCCACTAGAACCACCTTTACATTTTTTGGAATTTTTGGCATAATAGTCTCTTTTGCCTTAGCGTCACAGATTGCATGAACTGCACCTGCGATGTGTCCGTTCTTATAGTCATATTCTAATCTTAAATCAAAAAGTAATAGAGGATCGTTCTTTTGTAATAACTCATATAATTCCTCTACTGTAACATCAAAGTTGTCTGGCACGAATTGATTTTTCATTAAACCAATATCAATATTACATAGAATTTTCATAATTGATTTTCATTTTTGGAAACTATGGTAGGAAATTGTCTGTGTTTGTAATATAATATAGTGTGAGATTATTAATATGAATAAAAACTCTATAGTTGGAATTGTCGTTGGTCTTATGATAGCAACTTCTTCTGTTTACTTTGTTGAAACTTCTGAGGAGATATTTGAAGAACAAGAATGATAAAAGGTCCGTTCTTTTTGGCAGTATCTATAACATACATTTCAGTTGTATTTTGAATGTTAAAGAATCCTAACAGTTCTGCACCGTATGTTGTGACCTAGCTGGAACTGTTGGGATAATCGTGCTGTATGGAATAACCAGAACAGATTTGGTAATCGTATTCGGATTGGATGCAGGAAATGTAAGCCATTTTGGAATGGTAACAAAGATAGTTCAAGTTGGAGTTGTAATTGGCTCTATTTGAGTACTAATTCAAACTAAGAAAGAAAAATGGTTACAAACCGAAGACATACCCAATGTGAGAAAACAATGAAGGTACTCACATTGGATTTATTTTTATCTCTTTCATTTTCAGTTTGCCCATTATTGTATTAGGAGGAGATGTGGCTAGGCGACTGACTATTTAGAGCTTGACTGTAAAATAGATACTGATTCTTGTTCAGATTCTGCAAAGATAAGATTTGAAAATAGAAGGAACAAATTAACAAAATTGGTAAAAAAATCCCGGAATTCAGTTCAAAAATCTGATGTGTCTTACAAATTTGAAAAATGGGTGATGAGTCATCATGGTGTGTTCATAAGGAATTCTAATCTTAGTATCCTAATACTGAAAAATATGTATTAAAGTATCTCGTGAATGAACACAAGGATTAAATTCAGAATTGGAAGACCAGTGTTTTTAGTTTGGAAATGGTGTTTATCCCAGTTCAGTTTTGATTGTTATTGTTATGCAAAATTACGCACAAATTTACTAATTTTCATAATGCTTATAGTATGTAGATATTTTAGTTCAAAACGACATGAATTTTCTAATTCTTTTGGTAATTGCAATATTCATCATTACTGCAGGTTATGTAGGGTATCATGCATCACAAGATCAACCGGTTGAGAAGATAAAAGGGCATTGGATTGAATTGGAGGCACCCAGTATAGTAACAAATTCGATTCAATCTCTACAAAATCTCAAACTGGAAATAACAACTACCTAAAAGCCGGATTTATATTAAATCAAGATCACTTTTCATAACGTTATGACGTTATCAGATAAGGAGAAAATAATTGCAATCATCTCAAATGGTATTACTGTTTTTTCACTTTTACAAGAAAGAGATGATCTGCCAAAAAATACTACAATGTATGATTTTGTCATGAAGGTGATTCCTGAAAATATCAAGGCGGAGTTAAATGTAGAGTTAATTGATGAGGTGTTTCAGTATGTTTCATCCGCACATAATTCATGGCGTGGATAAACACAGTTTATAATCACATATGAAAATACATTGTATTAATTTTCTGAAAGTGGTATGAGAGGATCATTTTTTATCTATTCATATTGAAATTATCAAACTTCCACCAAATGAGAAGAGATTCAAATACCTAAGAAACTAATTTGAAAGGTATGGCAAAAAATGAAAGAATAATTGCACAAGACTTGGCTGAACTAAAACATGTAATACAAACTCAAAACATTACCAAAATCACAGAGTCATGTAAAATATTGTCAAGAGATATTAAAAAATATCCTGTGAAACCAGAACTCGTTACCAGGTTAAAGCATATGTCTAGTTATTCAGAAATGTCAACATCAAATAAATCATTAGACGAAGAGATAAAAGAGATAAGCATTATTATCGACATTCTGATAAAGTCAATTTAAGTAAAAACATGCTTGAATGTTTTTTGCAAAATAACAATTTGTTTCATAGTGATCTCAATTCAAAAATAAATGAAATCAAAACTTTTGCCATGTCATTATCAATTATGATGTAATTTTAGAACCATTATAAAAATTGAATATTCCTCTTTAGATTGAATGTTATTGAGAAGAGAAAGATCAAGAGTTTGATATTTGTGTATGATCAACATTATTATCACATTATTTTTTAATCCGCCCTTAGTATCTATTTTTGATAACTGGATTTAGACATACCATAAATATTAACAAAAAATATCAAGATATGAACAATTAGTACTTACTGATAAATTGCTCATAGGGGTTTTAAACAAATTTTGAAAAGTACTCTCATGGATGAGTTTCATTACAAACAAACTCACTTTGTGAAATTAACCTGTGGTTATTTACTTCATAAAGATTCAGAGGAGCTGTATGAGAAATGCCTGCAACATGAGTAAGCACATTTCATGCAATAATCATTTCTTTTTCCAACACAAACCATGATTCTGCCTTGGTTCTAAGAAATAATATTGGTTTAGCAAATTAAATTACCATTTAATCTTGTGAAAAGACAGTTAAACAGACAAAAGAATCTTGACTTTCAAGCAAAATATTTTCCTACTCAACAATGATTAACTCTAATTAAATTCCACCATTTGCAATGAGAGTAAAATTTAAAATTAACAGGACAAAAAAAGAATTCAGTACGGAGCTTCCCTATGTACCTCAGGTAGGAGAAACGATGACAATTCACGAGGTAATACCAGGCACATATAAAATAAAATCAGTGGATCACGAGATCAAGGGAGGCTTTTACAATGCAAACATAGTCTTGTCATCTATAAATAAAAAGTCATAACCCAAATTCATTATTTCAAGGGTAATTTTATGTAAGATCCAAATAAGGTGTTAAAATTTTAATGGATCCATGGAGGATTGTATTTTGAATCAAATAGAACTAAGATGATTTATGCATATTTATAATGAGATTAATGTTTAATTCATAAAGTACAAGATTTAACTTACATTATCAAAATGACTGCAATAGCTACATTAGGATCACATTGCTCTTTGCAGGTTTTAAAAGGTGCAAAAGATGAAGGTTTAAAAACAATTCTTGTTTGTGAAAAAAAACGCGAACGACTTTATCGTAGGTTTCCATTTATTGATGAACTGATAATGGTTGATTCTTTCAAAGAAATTCTTGAAGAAAGATGCCAAATGATTCTTGAACAAAACAATGCTGTTTTGATTCCACATGGAACACTAATTGCACAAATGAGTTCTGAAGAAATTGAATCTATTAAAACTCCAATTTTTGGCAACAAGTGGATTCTAAGATGGGAATCAGACAGAGAGATGAAAGAAAAGTTAATGAGAGAAGCAAATCTACCAGTTCCAAAACCAGTAACAGATCCTAAAGACATTGACAAGTTGGTAATCGTAAAAAGACAAGGGGCTGCAGGAGGAAAAGGGTATTTCATGGCAGCTAACGAAGACGATTATAACAAAAAGAGAGATCAGTTAATTTTAGAAGGTACGATTTCTAAAGATGAAACCCTTTACATTCAGGAATATGCAGCAGGTGTTTTAGCATATTTACAATTCTTTTACTCGCCATTAAAAGAAGAATTGGAATTCTTTGGAGTTGATCAAAGACATGAATCAGACATAGAAGGATTGGCCAGAATTCCATCAGAACAGCAGTTAAAATCAAACAAAATTCCATCATTTAACGTCATTGGAAATAGTCCGCTTGTTTTACGAGAATCATTGTTAGACGAAGTGTATGTCATGGGAGAGAATTTTGTAAAAGCTTCTAAAAGAATAGTTTCCCCTGGAATGAATGGTCCATTTTGTATTGAAGGGGTATATGATGAAAATGCTAAATTCACGTCTTTTGAATTTTCAGCAAGAATCGTTGCTGGAAGCAACATCTACATGGATGGCTCCCCCTACTATTCACTTTTGTTTAATGAGTCTATGAGTATGGGAAAGCGAATAGCAAGAGAAGTAAAAACAAGTGTAGAAAGTAATCAACTAGATAAAATTACAACTTAAAATATTAACAAGATTATTTTGTAATAACTTCCATTCCATGCTGAGACTTTACTATGTATTTGTCTCTAATTTTTACACTTATCCAATCAATAACTAATACAGTCACCAACACAACCAGCATGAAAATTGCAGCTTTGCCATACTCAAAGAATTTGATATAATTAATTATGTAAAATCCAATTCCACCTGCACCAACTAATCCCAAAATACTAGTTTGACGAACATTATAATCAAACATGTAAAGCATTTGGCCCAGAAGATGCGATGCAGATTCAGGAATTACAACATACCGAATTAGCTGTAATTTTGAAACGCCAATTGAATTTACTGCATCCATGGGATCAGAGTCAATTGTTTCAATCACCTCATATTGCAATTTACCAATAAATCCTATAGTATACATAATAATTGCCAAAACACCTGCAAATGGTCCCAAACCAACCATGATTACAAATAAGATAGCCCATAAAATTGATGGAAATGTACGAATAGCTGCAAGCAATGCACGTGTTGGACCATAAATGTACTTGTTGTTTAGATTTCTGGCAGCAAGCATACTAAGTGGTAATGCTATTGCAACACCTACAACAGTTCCAATAAATGCCATCTGAATAGTTTCAAGCATTGCCCAAAAAGCTGTGGGGATATACTTTGGTTCAACAAGAACCATTTCCTCAACAATAACAGCAAGATTTGGTAACCCTTCAACAAAATCAATAGGATTTGCATCTACATTGTAAGATGCAATTACTAACAGAGCAATAATAATTCCAATGATGATGTTATTTTTAGGAGTCATTAGCGTACATCTCCATTATTTCGTCATTATTCATATCGCCGGTTTGAAAATCGACTATTGTATCTCCTTCAACACCTATTTCTAGAATTTTTTGGCCTTCTTTGATTACTGCAACTCTATTAGCATATTCTAAAGCTAATTCAATATCATGATGAACCATTATTGCGGTAAGATTCATTCTTTTTTGTGCACCAGTGATCAATTTCATTATCTCATGAGCAGTAACATGATCTAATTCTGAGACAATCTCATCAGCTAACAGTATAGTGGGTTTTTGCATTAATGCTCTAGCAATTGCCACTCTTCGTTTTTCACCCCCACTTAACATGTAGGCCTTTCTATTTTCCTTACCTGATAATCCAACTTGGGAGATAATTTTTTTGGCCTCTTGAATTTCATGTTCAGGAAATTTTTTTAATAATGATTCTAATTTTCCAAGTCTAGGCAATGCACCAATTAAAATATTTTCGAGAACAGTAATGTTTTTCACCAAACCTAAACTTTGTGGGATGTATCCAATCGTATGCATCATATTTTTGAATTTTTTATCATTCATGTTTGGTGTAACATAATCAATTTTGATTATTCCTTTACTTGGAATCATCATACCATTCATTAATTTGAGTAAAGTTGATTTTCCGGAACCTGATTGTCCAACAATTGCATAATTAGCACCTCTATCAATTGATAAATTAATACTCTCTAATGCAAAATTTTTTGAATCATATGATGTCCATACATCATTCATCTGAATAATCTTTTTTGTAGAAATTAATGAAAAAGAAGGTTTTTGAGACATTTGAATTTATTTTACTTCAAAAATCCCAGTTTTTATTTGCTCTTGTTACCTGCATCAAGAATTTTTTGATCAAGTCCAGTCAATGCATCAATATAATCCCCAAAATCACCAATATGCATAGTGGTGGTTGTCGGAACTAGTGCATCTGCACCATACAAATCCTTCAAAACGGAGTTGTTTTCATCATAGTTGAGTTCAACTAATGCATCAACTAATGCATCACGGGTGAATTCTGACATATCAGAACTAACCATAAATACATGTGATGGTACAGGTCCAATTGTTGCAACTGGACGCAATTTTAATTGATCTTCTAACTCAAGATACTTTTGCGGAGCAATATCTGAACCAAATGCCACATCTACATTTTCATTGAGGAGTAATTCTAAAGCAGCTTTGTACCCTCCTGCAAAAGTATAACTTTTAAAACTATTAGATAATGCAGATTCCAAAGCAACAATATCATCACCTTCAATTGTAATGTAGTCCTGTGTAACTAAAGCACCCATAGGTCGGATAAACCCTGAGGAGCCAGTTATGCTTGTAAATGCAACTCTTTTGTCAACTGTATCTTCTAACGAATGAATAGAATCGTTGCTAGCCAAAGTCCAAACCGTTGCCTGATAATTTACTTTACCTGCAACAATTTCAGCCAGTACTGCTTCTGCACCTGTACGTTGATGTGTAATCCACGCAGGACCAGTATCCATGAAAGCAGCGTCAATGTGACCAAATCGCATTCCCTCAATAATTGACTCATAGTTTGTAGGTACTACTATCTTAACATCGACACCAAGTTTATTTTCTAAGAATTTTTCCAGTGCTTGAGCTTTTGGTGTTAATTCATCAGATTTTTCAACTGGGATAAACCCAATAGTTATGGTATCAACATCAATTAGTTTGGGTTCAGATGAAACGGTAACGATGTCATTTTCAATCAGATATTTTATTCCGTTTAGAAATGTTGCATCATCTAGAGCGCCTTCAGCCCACCATCCAGCATTTTTTTTAATCCAATCAGGAACTAAACTCTCTGCTTGTACATGTTGAACCAAAGGAACGGACATAACGCCAAGTACTGCCATAGCAGTAAATAGTGTTAAAATTATTTGTCGTTTCATAACTATTGTTTCTTAGGATAAGCTAATTATTTAAAGCAAGATTTCATTCCAAGGGTATAGAATGGGGATAGAGATTAAAAATAATTTTTAACTACCATGTATTAAAAAGGGGAACATGTTTAATCGTAGTTATTTTTTACTAATTCGTAGATTAAACATTAGATCTAGGATTTACAGTGTTAGAATATAAATTCAGACTTGGCTCTAAATCATCTATAGTAATTTCAACTTTTCCAATTCTACTACGATATAATTTAATTTTTTTTCCTTCAGAGGAGATCACAAATTTGTCAACTTCAGCAAGAGCTAAATCTTCTAAAATTGAGAGTGTTTTGTAAACTGTTGAAAGTGAAATCTTTAATTCATTAGCAATTTGGGTTGCATCTTTTGATTCATTTTTTACTGAAAACAGTACAGATCTTGTACATATGTTACTAAGTGACTCAATAATTTTCTGCGTAATATCAAACTCAGATAATTGGATGATGTTTGGTTTTGTCAATCAAAATCACTCAATTAGGAATCAATGTAAGAACCGGATCAGGTTTCCTAATCGAGATATCTGCTTTGCTGATTCTGCTTCGATAAACTTTAAATTTTCTTCCTTTGTCAGAAAGTACCCATTTTTCTATTTCAATTAATGTTAGTTCTTCAAGATCTGTTAATTTTTTATAAACTGAACTTAGCGGAATCTTTAGCTTAACCGAAAGTTCTGATGCCGTATTTCCCTTTTTTATGATAGAAAATAAGATAGCTCGAGATTCTGAATCTGCTAAAGCTTCTATAACCTTTTGTGTTATATCATATTTTTTTAATTGTGGTAGTGTTAGTTTTCTTGACATTCAAGTTTTGTTAATTTCGTACGGATATTTAAACGAGGCGTGATAATTCTTATTCTATAGATTAAGAATGATTATGGATATGTTGGATATTTTTTAGAAAATTCCAGACGATTCCAGAAATAACCAAGAATTATTCCAATTGAAACCCAAAAGGAAGACACGCCAAATATTGACATTAATCTAAATTCATTCACCAAATTCATCGGTGCAATAATTTCATCAGGATTATCGGGCATCATAACAAATGAAATGGATATAAAAGTACCGTATCCGATTAGCGCAACAAGTTTTTGCTTGTTTTTAAATATTTTTGAAAGTTTGTAAAAACTAAATGCCGCGAATCCAGAAATTGCAATAAACGATAGATACAATACTGCTCGAAAAATCACAGTTTCACTATCACCAACAGTAGGGGGATTTGCAGGATATTTTAAGAAAGGAATCAAGTAAAGAGTGACCCACATAATTCCAGATAAAATAAGTGCCTTTTTGATATTGTTGATTCCATGCAATGAGTTTTTAGACAAGATAAACACAATTCCAAATAGAGAACCAACAGATATTCCCAAAATTACTCCGGCAAGAGTCTGGCCACTTTTTTGCCATGATCTATACCCCTCATAATTTATCCAGAAATCAGGAGTATCATTTTCATCACCTGAATCAAAGAGATTCTGATTTTCAATACCGATGGCTTGATTAAGATATGGTTCAACAATTGCAAAATTCACAATTCCATGAACAAGACCAGCAGATGAACCAGAAACTAAGGATGTATTAATTAATACACTAAAACCTAAAGAAGGAGATATAGTGATAATCACATCATCAGATGATAAATTTATTGCAGAAATTTCTGCAATCAATACGGCACTATGGACATTAGGAAATGAAAAAAATTAATCCTTAGTGACAAGGAAATCCTGCTGCATGTCGCATATCATGAGTAAGCTCATGGAGATAAAGATCAGTGAATGCTTGGTCACCATAAACTAGACTAAAGATATGCCCCTGATCAAATCCAACAACAAATAACCCCGCTACAAAAATAATTGCCAGTGCTATTATTGCAAGTTTTGGTACATCAGTTTTCGAGACATTAATTTGTCTTGTTTGAGACATGAGAATGATGTTTCTGTGAATATATTTAAGCTCTTGGATGATTGCAAACACATTAGAAAATGAAGATAGGTCACAAAAAAGATGATATTTTATGATCTAACAACAGATATTTTTGATGGGTATAATTAGTAAAAAATCATAAGGCGTGTAATTTATGAATAAAAATCAACAAGGATAAGTCAGATAGCCAGATTTCAGACATAATTAAGTATAATTAATTGATCTTTATAGATCGAAAAAATCTAAGTCATTACACAGATAATAAAAAAAATTCTGAAAAAAGGCTTTTCGTTTCAAATTTGAATCCATTTTCAGATTTGATTCAATGTAAATACAAACATAATGAAATAATTCAGCTAATGTATCAACCAAACTAAGATGAGTGATAACAATAGTAGGAAATCATTTTTCTATAGTGATGAACCTACAGAAAACCAATACGATTTTTGAAGGATTAAAAAATAAACATAAAGTAATAGGAAGAAATTAGAAAAAATATCAGAGACTATGACGATGATACAAAATAAAATTTAAAAATATCACTAATGTTTTGTAGTTCAATTTAAGAAGATATTTACTTGAAACAAACTTTCTCAAATTATGGCAAAATTATACTTATTGACAATTCCAATCATAATTGGAATTGCCACTGCAATGTTTTTGGTATCTTATTCTGAATCCGATAATGATTCACTTACATCGTCAAAATTAATTGGTAAAGGATCACCATTCCTAGGAGATGCAAATGCGCCAATCACAGTTTTAGAATGGGGGGATTATCAATGTACTTTTTGTTACAAATTCCATCAAAATACATTAGATGTTATTCTTGAAGATTATATCAAAACAGGAAAAGTAAAACTTGTCTTCAGAGATTTTCCGCTAAACGGTCAAGATTCTATTCTAGCAGCGGAGGCGTCATACTGTGCAGATGAACAAGAGAAGTATTGGCAATATCATGACGAATTATACAAAAATTGGGGTGGTGAGAGAACAGGATGGATAACAAGAGAATCACTGAACGTATTTGCAACTAGCGTTGATTTAGATTTGGATGAATTCAACAAATGTATTGATAGCCACAAATATCAAAATATAGTAAATACCAATTATGAATTTGGAAAAGAGATAGGAATTGATGCAACACCATCATTTTTAGTCTTCAATGATCAGAAAATTATCAAAATTAGAGGTAACCAACCATTAGAAGTATTTCTAAAATCATTTGATGAGTTATGATTTTAGAGAAATAGAAGTGAATCAATTAATATTCGCATAATGAGGAGAAAGTACAAATGAATAAGAAGATAGATGTTGAAAAGCAAGATTCAGTTAAAATCTATAAAATTAGAAAAATATTAGAAGAATTATCTCAAAAAACAGGGAGAGGTACAGAACTAATCTCGGTTTACATTCCAAAGGGAAAACAACTTCATGAAATTATTAGTTCACTTCAACAAGAACAAGGAACAGCAGACAATATCAAATCAGACTTGACAAGATCACATGTAGTTGATTCACTAGGTAAAGTAGTTCAGAGATTAAAAATGTACAAAAAAACACCAGAACGAGGATTAGTAGTATTTTGCGGAGCATTACCGCCAGAAGGTGGAGGCCCTTTAGGAAGTGAAGCCGTCACTGTTTGGGAAATTGATCCTCCAAAAGACTTGAATCAGTACCTGTATCGATGTGATGATCATTTTCATGTAGACATTCTAAAAGACATGCTAAAAGATGACAATCTGATTGGATTTTTAGCAATAGATGCAAAAGATGCAGGATGGGGATTGTTACATGGAGACAAGATTGAAGTGTTAAGTCAAACAGGTTCAGGAGTTGCAGGAAAACATAGACAGGGAGGACAATCTGCAAAAAGATTTCAGAAGCTCAGAGAGATGGAATTGACATATTATTTCAATAGAGTAGCAGAGACTACACGCGAATATTTTATCGATATTTATCCAATCAAAGGATTGGTAATTTCAGGACCAGGCCCTACAAAAGAAGATTTCATTAATGGTAATTATCTAGAATACAGACTACAAAACATGATAATCAATACAATTGATGCATCATATTCAGGCGCAGAGGGGATCAGAGAAGCATTTGCAAAGTCAGCAGATATTTTAGGAGATTTTAGAATGGTTGAAGAGAAAAAACTTGTAGAAGATTTGTTTAGAGAAATTAACTCCAATTCAGGTAAAGGCTCATACGGGTTACAAGAGGTCATAGATTATCTCAAAAACAATGTTGTCAAAACACTGATCATCACAGACAATACAAATCTTCACAGAGTTGAAGCCAAGTGTAAGCGATGCAAACATCTTCAAGAAGTGATTATTGAGAGACCAGAAGTAATTCCAAAAAAAACAGAATTTACAAGTACACCATGTCCATCGTGTAATGCTATGGATACAGAAGTTTTTGAACAGGATATTGTTGATTATCTAGAAATTCTTGCCGCAAAGACAGGTTCTCAGTTAGAGGTTATTTCTGGAAGCGCAGAACATGGAAACATGCTTGCAAGCCTAGGAAAAATTGGGGCAATTTTGAGATACAATCCAGGTCATACTAAGTAATAAAACTGCGAATTTTTATTGCAAGTTTTAAAAGTTCGTCATCATCTGAGATTTGTCGTTTTGTCCATACAGTTCCTTTGCTGTTATATCTTGGAATAATATGAATATGAACATGTGGGATAATTTGTTTTGCGGCTCTGCCGTTATTTTGACCCAAACTAAACGCATCGGCTCCAGTTGCATTTAATATTGCCTTTGCAATTTTTGGTACAACTGAGAAAACATTTCCAACATCAATAGAATCCATATCAGTAATTTTTTCATGATGCTTCCTTGGAACAACTAAACTGTGACCTACATCTATTGGATATTTATCTAAAAAGGCTACATGGTATTTGTCTTCATAAAGAAAATGTCCATCTCTTTTTCCATTTAGAATATCACAAAAAATACAATCCATACAGAACAATTATTTCTGATTTTATTTATTATTTTATGGAATAAATCATGTGAAATTGAATTAAACTGTCGAATGGTTAATTAGGGCAAATTTAAGACTCTGACTATCTAATGGGCCGAAAAGAGAGAAGAGAACGTGAAGAAAAACGTGAAAATTATGCCACGAAACATTCAGCAGCTAAAAGAAAACAAACCCTAATTGCTGTAGGAGTTTTGACCGGTATCGCATTAATTGTAGGTTATGCAGGATGGCTATTTGTTAACATGTCAGACAATGTTCCAGGCGGTCCAGAAAATGCAGGAGCCTTAGGTAGTGAGCATTCACATGCAGCATTACTAGTAAAAATATTTGGAGATAAATTTGATTTTTCAGCTCCTGCATATCAGATCAAATCAAGTTGGATTCATTTTGAAGGAAGAGATGGTTCTACAATACATAAACACGCCACAGGTGTTACTTTGGGATATCTTTTTGAGACATTACAACTTGGTCTTGACGATCAATGCTTTGTATTCCAAGATGGCAGAAGCTTCTGTACAAATGAGGATTATTCATTGGTATTTTACATAAATGGAAAACAGGTTCCAGACATCAGAGACTATGAAATCCAAGAAGATGACAGAATTCTGATTTCATACGGTGCTGAAACTCCTGAAGAGTTGCAATCACAACTACTAGAATTAGATAACCAAGATCTCATCAAATAGAATTTTCAGATTCTTCCTTTGTAGTAAATTGTGCCATCTTGTCAAAGAACATATAGTAACCACATCGGATACATCGAAGAACAGTTAGTTCAGTGGTAAGGAATTCTTTATCCTCAAATCTACCATTTAATTTTACATTCTCTCCTGCAATTTCAGCCTTGTTGCTTTTACATACGGGGCACTCTAGTGATTTTTGCTCCACAGTATCTGGACAAAATATTAGAATTTAAACTCAATGAAATATTTTGAAGTCTAAATTATTATCAAAAATAACCTATCATGTAGTTAATTTAAAATCCAAAAGTTTTTGTTAATTTTGTATGTCGAATCTTAAGATAGATTGTTTTCTAGTCACCCAAACTATTATCGATATTGATAAAAACAAAATAACTATTGCTAATCCTGCAAATTCTGGAATTATAGTAGTTCCATTTATGGTAATTAATTTGGCATAAGAAGGAATTTGGTTAATTATTAGTACAGTAGTTTCACTATCAAATTCCTGGGAAAATTCTTCTGTCATGACGCCATCAATAGATACAGAAGATATTCCACTGATCAGTGCAGACGGTAAAAACAATGTTAATGTATTGTCATCATTTATTGTGTTTCCCTTTAATTCAAGAGAAATTGATTTTGTGTTTTTATCAATGCTGACATGATCTACCAATCGGTTGAATTTATACTCTAAATCAAAGGTATTTGTACCATCTCCAAAATCCGAGCCAACATTTGGCAAAATGCTATAACCGCTACTTACGCTTACAAGACCTGTTTTCCAGGGATGAAGTGTGCAGTAATATGGAAATTCTCCTATCTCTGTGAATTTTTGCACAAATGATTTTCCCAGACCAATCTTGCCACTGTCAAAAATTCCATCAGGGCCTAACCTAGGTGTTCCAGAAGTCACTGTATGTGAAGTGGTGTCCCCATTTTTCCAAAAAATTGTATCATTTACTATAATTTCAATAAATCCTGATGCATCTCCATCCTTTTCACTTGACCAATGAAATGGAGCTGACATATCAGCTGAACCAGAAGGGATATTGATATCATAAACTGATTCTGCAAGTACTGAAGAAGAAGATAATAATGGAAGAATTATCAAAGAAGTCATTACAATCCAAATTAATTTTTTCAATTACAGTGTTTTGGAACTTTTTGGATTTAAAGTTATTCTGAATCAAACTTTTTGATGTCAAAAATCATTCTGAGTTACCAAATTTTTTTTATGCAAAAATTTTCAAGATTGTTTAAGGCTACTTTATATCCCACCTGTATCCCCTCATTTTTTGAAGTGATTTTAATTATAAATGAATTATATGAATATACAAGTTTAACAATTATGCCTTTACATGGTGAGAAAGTATTAAACTTAAACTTTGGAGTGTGAGTATATGCGCATACTACAACTACACTGTGATAGTATAGAGTATACTCCTACAAAAAAAGAGATAAAATCAGCTGAAGATATTGAGAATCCTCAAACTCAAAAACTAGAAGAGATCGTGGTTGTTTTTGTCGCAATGGAAGAAGGTGATGACTCTTCAGTTGCAAAAAATGCAATGTCACAGATAAAAAAGTCTATGGAAAAAATTGGTTGTAAAAAATTACTGTTATATCCATACGCTCATCTTAGTTCCAATTTAGCAAAACCTTCTACTGCCATGATGTTGCTCAAAGAGATGGAAAATAGCGCATCTGGTCTTGAAGTATCCCATTCACCATTTGGATGGACCAAATCATACAAATTACAAGTAAAGGGGCATCCTCTAGCTGAGAGTTCTAAAATCATCACAAAAGATTCCACAAGTTCAAAAGATGATGAGATTACATCTGAGGCCCTAAAAGGTGAATCTAAAATTCGCTCAATTTGGAAGATTATGACTCCTGATGGAGTAATGACAAATATTGGAGATTTTAATTTTTCAAAAAATAAAAATCTAGAGATTTTAGCAAAATACGAAGCAGCAAAACAACGACGTGTAGATGAGCCACCACCACATGTTGCATTAATGAAGAAGATGGGAATAGCTGATTACGAACCTGCGTCAGACTCTGGCAACATGAGATTTTATCCTAATGGACGTTTAATAAAATCATTAATTGAACGCTATGTTACTGATAGAGTTAAGGAATATGGCGGGTATGAAGTTGAAACACCAATTATGTATGATTCAGAACATCCAAGTATGATCAGCTATTTTAATAGGTTTCCTGCGCGACAATACAATATTAATTCAGAAGGGAAAAAATTATTTTTGAGGTTTGCTGCATGCTTTGGTCAATTCTTAATGGCAAATCAATATCAATTATCTTACAGAAACTTACCGTACAGACTATACGAGTTAACACGGTATAGTTTTAGACGTGAACAATCTGGCGAGTTAGTTGGTCTGAGACGATTAAGAGCATTTACAATGCCTGATTGTCATGCATTTTGTAAGGACATCGATCAAGCCATAGATGAGATAAAGACAAGATTTGATTTATCTCAAAGTGTTCTTCATGAACTTGGAATTGAAGGATCAGATTATGATATGGCGATTCGTTTTACTGAAGACTTTTACAATGAAAATAAATCTGCAATTGAAGAGATAGTAAAGAAACATGGTAGACCGGTACTAGTTGAAATGTGGAAAGAGAAATTCTTTTACTTTGTTTTAAAATGGGAGTTTAACTTTATTGATAATCTTGGAAAGGCATCTGCTTTATCCACTGATCAGATTGATGTTGAAAATGGCAATAGATACAATATTGATTTTGTGGATGAACATAATCAAAAGCAAAATCCAATCATTTTGCATAATTCCCCCAGTGGTGCAATAGAGAGAATAATTTATGCTTTATTGGAAAAAGCAGCCAAAAAGATTAAGGAAGGACAAAAGCCACAATTCCCATTATGGTTAGCTCCAACACAGGTTAGAGTAATTCCATTAAAACAAGAGTTTAATAATTTTTGCGAAAGTTTAGTTGATAAAATTTCATCAAACGACATCCGCATTGACATTGACGATAGAAATGAGAGTATAGGAAAGAGAATTCGTGAAGCAGAAAAAGAATGGATTAGATACATTTTGGTAATTGGTGAAAAGGAAACAAATTCACAAAATCTAAGTATACGAGATCGGAAAACAGGAAATGTCAGAGAAGTATCTTTTGATGATTTTCTAAATGAGATCAAAGAACAAACGGATGGAAAACCATTCACGGGTTTGAATTTGCCGAAACATCTATCAAAGAGACCCCAATTGATGGTGTAAAATGAGCTTTCTGGACTTGTACATGAATAGAAACCCACTGATCACTGCATCAGATGATGATTCTGAACCTGTTGCAACCATTTTTGGTGTTCCATTTGATGCAACACACTCTTACAAGCCAGGTTGTAGATTTGGCCCCGATGTAATTCGTGATTCATTTAACAATATCGAGATTTTTCACCCTGATCTTCAAGTAGATTTGGAAGCAGCCAACATCGAGGATTTGGGAAACACTAGACATACTGTTGTGGCATCAGAAATGATTGATATGATAAAAAAAATTACCACTGAACTTGTTGCAAAAAAAAGACAGTTATTCATTTTGGGAGGTGAACATTCTATCACATATGGAACTTACACCAGTTTTCCAAAAGAGACGGGATATGTTGTGTTTGATGCTCATTATGACTTGCGAGATGAATTTGCAGACATTAAATTAAGCCATGCATCATATCTTCGAAGAATTGTAGAAGAAAGAGGTGCTGAAAATATCCTACATGTTGGTGCCAGGGCTTTTGTAAAAGAAGAACTAGTGTTTCTTAAGGAGAATAACATCAAAACTATTACCGATAGACAGATTAGAGATGGAGACGGACCACGCCTCCTAAAAGATTACGTATCTACATTTGATACAATTTATTCGAGTTTTGATCTGGATGTACTAGATCCTGCATATGCACCAGGTGTTGGAAATCCTGAAGCTGTAGGAATAACTTCAAGGGAATTGTTTGACATGATCCATACATTTGAAGAAACAAAAATTGTGGGAGTAGACATTGTGGAACTAAACCCTTATCATGATAACGGTGCAACTGCATCGTTAGCTGCAAAAATAATTTCTAACTTGATTGCCATTAACTTGTCTCAACTTAAATAATTTAGTACATCGTCTACCAAAGAAATAGATTGTTCCAATTGGAATTAAATTTCAATTACGATCACAGATAAAATCATAATTTGGAGGATGCTCATAAAATAGCATCATATTTTCATCATTTTTTTATACTGATCCTTCTAATCTATGCCTAATCTTACAAATATTGACTCTGGTTTTTCATGGATTTATCCTCATCACTTTATTAGATGGGAAAATTGGGAATATCACATGCTAAACAATTTGCGTGAGTCACTTCGACCTGCACTTGAAAAAATAGGTAGGGGATTTGCATTAACGGGTTTATCTCCTGATTTTTGGACTTTTGTAGGTCTTTTGTTTGCCATAACATCTGCAGTTGTTTATGGCTTGGGAATTGAATATGGGTTAATCATTGGTGGTGTTTTGTTACTTGTTTCAGGATTCTTTGACATGGTTGATGGTCAAGTTGCGCGAGTTACAGGCAAGACTTCGGTTAAGGGTTCATACCTTGATTCAATGTTTGATAAAATTGCAGAAGTAGCAATATTTTTAGGAATTTTGATTGGAGGATATGCTGAACCATATCTTGTGTTGCTTGCAATAACTTTGTCTTTATTGGTAAGTTATGCACGAGCAAAATCTGATGCAATAAACATAAAGTTGCAAGGAATTGGCATAGGTGAAAGAGCAGAAAGATTATTGGTAATTGCGATAATTGGAATTATTGGATTTATTGAATATGCAGTGATCATAGTTGTGATAATTGCAGGGATCACTTTAATTCAAAGAATGATTGTCACAGTAAAAAACATTCAAGAAAAAGACTAACGTAATTTTCCGCGTTTTCTTCTACTATCTTCTGATCTAATTTTCAGAATTTTAAAATGAATTGCACATGAAATACAATAGTGTTTCAAGACTGTTGGTGACGCAATATATGCTCCCTGCGCACGTAGTTCTTTTGCCAATGTATGTTCAACAAGATTTAATCGAGATGTAACTTTTTTTGCCTTGTCCTTAGGAACTGTTTGTCCACAGTTTGTACATTGTACTGTACCCGAGGATCCCTTTCCTCCTTTTGTACGACCTCTACTTGCACGCTTAAGTGGCATGAACCTGAACAAATTTGCCTACTTATATTCTTGATGCCTGTTTTTTGTAGATTATGACAAAGATGACTACAGATATGATGATGACAAAGATGACGATAATGACAAGTCAGAAAGAGAAGAGAGAAAATCAGATTGTATGAAAAAATAACAAAATTCTTTTTTTAATCATACAACTTTTTACAAAGTTCTTAACTCAATCGTCTCCAATAATAATATGCAACACTACCAATGCTGTAAGTAATATCACAAGACCGAACTGGCCATGAAGCAACTTGCCAAATATTTTGGAGTTTCGAGATGATGTGTACTTTAGCAATAATCCACTTACCATCATCACACTCATCACTATGGCCAAAGATAGAGAAATTGAATCCAGATGCCTGAATAACATCAGACCATGAGTCATTCCCGCAAAATATCCAATAGAATTGAGCATTATGTGAAAATTTAGAACTGGTTTGTAGACAGTTCTGATCTGTTTTGCGATCTGTATTGTCGAACTGCTTGTCTTAAGTGCATATCTTCGGATTTTATTCATTGCAATAAAAGGTACGTTTGCCATTATTCCAGCTCCAACTGCAACCCATCCTAGGTTTTCTACAATGTCTTCTGCATCGTCATCATTGTCACCGGCATATGTTAGAGTTGGAGGAATCACCAGTAATATCAGTACTGTCAAAAACACAACAAGTTTCAGACCATTTTTTTTATTTGTCATGATTTTAGATGTGATTTTCTTTTTGAGGATGTGATCTTAAACGCAGTGTAAACTACTGATACTCCAATTGCTGCAATAGTGCCATACAGGATAACATTACCTATGTCTGTACCTAAAGGAATTCCTTCATCATGATGTTCTCTTTCTCGTTTCATTTCTCCATAACCCTCTCTATCATCATCTTCCTCTTCGGCATATACAGTTGGAATTATGTATGTCGTCGATAACATAACAAACAGTACAAACACAAACAAAATAGGTTTCATATGTGGTCGTGATTTAAGATTTACAGATTTAAAGAAAGTATATTATTTTCAGATATGGAAATCAAATTCAAAAATCAATAACGGGAATCTGGAAATCAATTATATTCGATTATCTCTTACTTGGAACAGTTTGCAAAACCAAATCTTTGTTATCACGGTAATTTTATCTGTTTTACTTTTGATTCCTACTGGTGTCTATGCAGAAAATATTTTCAGGGAAACAGAGGCTTTTGGACAGTATCCTGATATTGGACAGATTATGGCAGAAAAGATTACCTTTGAGTTTGGGGACGATATGTTTGATATTTATTATGGATACAAGGGAAGTCTTGACTCCATGGGATCTAAATATGAAGAACCAATATTGTTTTCTATGACAATCAACGAGGAAAGAAAATCAATTGAAATCATCATGGAAGATGTTCCTGAGAAAACTGATTTTTGGGTAAGAATACCACCTGAAGTGCTTTATGCAGAAGGTGAAAAATTCACTGTTCTGGTAGATGGTGTGAATACTGGATATGATCTGATCATTTTTCCAAATGATTATGCGATTGGATTTATCATTTCAGAAACCACCGAAAATATTGAAATCGTCGGAACTAGGGTTATTCCTGAATTTGGATCTTTTTCAATCATGATTCTAGGAATTTCAATAGTGGGTTTGGTTTATTTTATTCAACAAACATCATTTGGTAGAGTTCGGATAAGAAACAATCCCAGTAAATAATAAAGAACAAGACAAATCTAGATATAATTTTTGAAATTAAACCAATCTTGAAGGATATTGGATTAAACTCAAGATAATGAATTTAAATTAATGTCAGAGTGCAAAATAAATCGCCCTAACTGTATCTCCTGACATGTTGTACTTTCATCATAATTTGAACCAAAATGTGGCTCCAGACGGTTAATCGTGACCCTACTTAACATCACACTACAAATGGAAATCACACTAATGGCTAATGTTCAACACGATAAATGTATTACAAGAAGATGAAGTCCATTATTCAACAATCAGTATAACTCTTAGAATAATGGGAAAACTACAAAAGCATCAAAAACAATCTTTATTTTTTAATCAAAAATTGAAGAATGTTCAAACCGTGGGTACTGGCATTTTACAAGGAGAAGATATCTTTTGATCCTCTAAACCTAGATAGATTCCCATAAAGACCAAGATTCAAGAATGTCCTTTCACTTGGAAGTATCCTTGTCAAGGATTCTAACTAAAATCAATTTAAGCAGTAATTGTTGTAATGCTTCATATCGTATTATTTTTGAATAAGTAGGTTTTTCGTGCATTGTACTCTTGTAGGATGCTAGTAAATAATATCTATTTTATGCCTGAGATGTGCCAAAAATTACCATATCTTTTAATCTTAGATCTAATTATTCTATATGTTATCAGATGCACGGTCTTTGTCATAATTGCTTTACATCTGGGACTAAAATTGAAGTAATTAAGGGCAGAATTCTTTGCAAAAAATGTATTGAAAAAAACAATGCAAAAAACTAAATCACGATTCAGTAAATGAAATGAAATGAAATTAGCTATTTTTTCTCACTGTACAATAGATTCTATAAATCTTAAAGATCAAACCTATGAACAAATTGGAGGATCTGCTTGCTATTGCGGACTTACGGCACGAGAATTCAAGTTTGATGTGGACTTGTTTACAAAAATTGGTCCTGACTTTCCAAAACAGTATCTTACTCAAAATAAAATCAAATTCACAAATGCTGAATCTAAAAAAAATACTACAAAATTCAGCATCTCAATTACAGGATCTGACAGAGTCCTAAAACTTGAAAATGAATGTGAGCCTATAGAGTATTCGAGGGTTAATGCTGATGGTCATCTTGTTAGCCCAATATATCATGAGATAACTGATGATACTTTTAAAAAAATAAATGATGATTCAAATTTTCTTTTTGTAGATCCTCAAGGTTTTCTGAGAAGAAAAGATTCACAAAACAATATTTTTTTAGAAAAGACTAATCTTGATTTATCTGGTGTTGATGCAATAAAGGTTAATCCTGAAGAATCTCAACAAATTGTTAGTGGTACTCATGATGAAATGATGTTAGCATTACAGAAAAAAGGAGCTAAGTATGTTTTATTGACAAACAAAGAAAATGTTTCTCTTTTGGTAAAAGATAAGGTATACTCTATAATTCTTCCAAATAAGCAAATTCATGACACCACAGGGATAGGTGATATTTTCTGTGCTACATTTGTATGTACGATGCTCAAAGAAAAAGACTTTTTGTGGGCATTGTGTTTTGCAGGAGGTGCTGCCCAAGCTGCACTTGATTCAAAAAATCTAGGTTTGCAAAAAATTCCTTCAAAAGGAACAGTTCAAACAAATGCCTCATATTTTTATAATTTGGTAAAATTTAGAGACATATAATCATCATTCTTTTATTGAACATGATTGATTGATTCTTCTATGCAAATAGGAATTTATGGTTCAGGAACTACTGAATCAGCGGCAAGGACGATAAAGAAAATACTTGACGATTCAGGAATCAAGTCGTTTCCAATTGGTAAATCTAAAAACAAGGAATCGGACTGTGTCATTGTTTTAGGTGGGGATAAGGGGGTTAGAAATTATTTTCATAGGACATTTGATTCCATCTCTCCAGTACTAGGAGTGAGTGAAGGTGAGGCAAGTGGTTTTTTAGCTCAAGTTGAACTTAGAGAATTTTCGGCATATGTTAGTATTTTAAAAAGACAAAATTACGTTGTAGAAGAGGTTCCACGATTAGGAGTAAAGATTGATGGAAAAAATGTTTACCCAGTTCTAAATGATGTTGCAGTATTTTCATCAAAGAGTGCAATGTTGATGGAGCATACACTTCGAGTAAATGGCGATGAAGTATGGCACGATAACAGTGACGGGGTAATTATATCAACCCCAATTGGATCTTCAGCTTACTCAATGTCTGCAGGTGGTCCTGTACTGTTTCAAGATTCTGCGGTATTTGAAATAATTTCTGTAAACTCACTGGATGTTACAAGAAGGCCAATTATTGTTTCTAACAAAAGTTCAATTGAAATTGATGACATCTCTGCAAGGTTACACTGTGAAGTTATTCTTGATGGTTTGGATAGATACAAGGTAAGTAAGATTGTTGAGTGTTCTCAATTCCTTCCACCTGCAAAAATTATCAGACTTAAAAAAGACTCGACAGCAATTTCTGCGTTGGCAAAAAAAGTACATCTTGCAGGAGAATTACTTAGTATGCCTCCAAGCTCAAAATTACTATTGAAGACATTAGAATATGAGGGTGCATTGACCCAAAAAGATTTGGCAAATAAAACATTACTTCCAGATAGAACTGTCAGATTAGCCTTGAGTCATTTGCTGAAAAAGGGATATGTGAAGAAAAAGGTATCAATTAGAGATGCTAGACAGAAAATTTATGAAATATCTAGAATAGAATAATCTCTTTGATGTTATTTTTTAGGAAATTTACTGATATATGATTAGTCATTTTGCCTAGATATACCAACATTTTGAATATTTTTCAAGACACTTCTGTAAATAAAATTCATTTATCCAACATCATTTTACTGCCACATACATTACAATTTGTTATCATTCTTTTTTTAAAATTTTTTTAACGCATATAATTTATCAAGTTTTAAATAATCATCATCTAATATTGAGTTTATTTTTCTGCAGATGCCTTTACAAATGCTTCAAAAATTTCTTCTGGGAATCCAGGTCGACTATTAAATTCTGGATGGAATTGAACACCTAGATAAAATTTATGTGATGGTATCTCAAGCATCTCCATTCTTTTTCCATTATCACTTTCAGCTGAAAATATCAACCCATTTTTTTCAAATTCTGGAAGGTATTTTTTATTAATTTCATATCGGTGTCTGTGACGCTTGTTAATTATGGTTCTATGGTAAATTTTTTGTGCCTTTGTGTTGTCTTTAATGAATATTTCATTTGCACCTAATCTAAGGGATCCTCCTATATCTGAAATATCTTTTTGATCTGGAAGTAAATCTACAATTGGATTTATTGCATCACTTTTGATCTCTGTAGAATTTGCATCTTCTAACTTTAGGACATTTCTTCCAAATGCCACTGCTGCCAATTGAAATCCAAAGCATATTCCAAGATAGGGTATGTTTTTCTCACGAGCAAAGTTTGCAGTTTGAATAATCCCCTCTGATCCTCTTATACCAAATCCTCCTGGAACTAGGATTCCATCATATTTTGATAAAATGTTATAGTCTGTAATTGATTCTGAATCAATCCAATCTATATCAATTGAATTACCTATTTTTGCTCCTGCATGTTTCAGTGCATGGTTTACACTAACATAACTGTCTGCAAGTGTAACATATTTTCCAACCATTGCAATCTTTATCTTCTGGCCTTCATGGTTCACCATGTTTTCTGTAATCTTATTCCATTGGTCCCATTTGGTAGATGTATTGACCATACCAACCTTTCCAAATTTTGTAAATATCGAATCCATAATTCCTTGATCATGAAGCATCTGTGGGACTTTGAAAATGGACTTTGCATCATGACATGATAAAACGTCTTTTGGTGTGACATTTGTAAACATTGCAATCTTTTTCTTGGTTTTCTCTTCTAGTGGAAGAGTACATCTTACTGCCAAAAAATCTGGCTGAATACCTATTCTTCTGAGTTCCTGAACACTGTGCTGAGTCGGTTTTGTTTTTTGTTCTCCTACTACATCAAGCGATGGTGCTAATGTCACATGAACAAAAATCACACCTTGGGGGCCTTCTTCAACTTTCATCTGTCTTAGTGCCTCTAAGAAGGGTAACGATTCTATGTCCCCCACAGTACCCCCACATTCTACAATCAAAAAGTCTAATTTTTCATCTTCTGCAATTTTTCTAATTCTATTTTTTATCTCATCAGTCACATGCGGGATAATCTGAACACATGCTCCTAAATAGTCTCCTTTTCTTTCGGCCTCAATTACAGAAGAGTAAACTTGAGCCGTTGTAATGTTATGACTTTTAAGAATATTTTGATTTAGAAATCGCTCATAATTTCCAATGTCCATATCACATTCACCACCATCTTCAGTAACAAAGACTTCTCCGTGAGCGACGGGATTCATTGTACCTGCATCATAGTTAAGATATGGATCTATTTTGACACATGATACTTTTTGATCTACTAACTGTAATAATTTTGCAATTGAGGAAGTAGTTACACCTTTTCCAAGACCTGACATTACACCTCCTGTCACAAAAATAAACTTCGTCTGCACATCAATGAAACAAGCATCTGGTTTTTGTATGTTTTGTCGATCTTGAATAGTTGAAATACCAGATTATATACATCAATAATATGAGAGTAGACTTTTTTGCTTTATCGCTATTCATGTTATTTAGTATAGGATTTGGGAGTTTGGCCTTTGCTGAAACATATAATATTAAAATTCCATCAGGTGCAGCAGATCCTAATGCTCCTTATTTTTGGTCTGAAAAATCAACAGGCGTAACTACAGGTAAAATCACGATATATCCAGGGGATTCAGTTACTTGGAGTAATGCAGACACTGCATTTCACACAATTACTTCAGTTACTAAAGATGGTCAAGTAGATGGTCTCTTTGACAGTGGTTTTTTCACTGCTGGAAAACATTACACTAGACAATTTAATGACATTGGCGATTTTTACTACTTTTGTAGCATACACCCTTACATGAATGGAGTAGTTCATGTAGTGAATAATCCTGGAAGCGTTAGATCAATTGATGGTGTAGCTTCTGGATACACCGATGACGGTTTAGGATTTAAGATCAAATACATTTTAGACACCAATCTCCAAAAGGAGGTTCATGTAGATCCTAAAGGAAATACATTAACATTTACTATTTCTGGCGATACATTAAATGAACAAATCATATTAATTTTGCCTTCAAATCTTATTGATGAACCAAACACCGCTTTAGTAGATGGAAACATGGTGGATTTTACAAGTGAAGAATCATCTACTGGAACCAAATTAACAATTCCAATAGAACCACATTCTAGAGAGATTAAAATTATTGGCACCCATGTAATCCCTGAATTTGGATTCTTGGCAATTAGTATACTAAGTATTGGTTTATTTTCTACTTTATTTATGGCTCGCTCTAAATTTTCTTTATTCAAATAGTTACGATCTTTACAAGTGTATAAAAAAAATTCTTTTTTTTAATAAATTTTTGTTTTTTTTACCATAGTTTTTTTATTTTTCTTTGAGCTAAATTCCTTGAGAACATCTGGTATGGCAGTCAAAACTGGAAATAACAATCCCTTCAACCAGTTTGTGTACGACTGCCACACTTTTGACGGATTAGAGAATGGTTTGTTTTTTGAGACTCTTAGTAAACTGCGAAATTTTTAATTCTAGTTTATCCTGTGATGTATTATTAATTAATTTCAGGTATGCGCTACCAACAATTATTGCATCAGCACCTGCCTTTACATACGTTTTAACGTCTTCAGGAGTTGACACACCAAATCCTATACCAAGTGGAATGATTCCTTTCGTCTGTTTTTTTACATTCTTAATTGCATCTAGTGTGTAACTTTTAATTCCTGTTTTGACTCCTGTTGTACCAAAAACTGCAACGAGATACAAAAAGCCAGTTGATGCTTTGGAAATTTTCTGTATTCTGGTTTTACTGGTATTGGGGGATATTAGAAAGATAGTATCCGTGTTATTTTTTGCTGCTTGAATATACTCTTTTGATTCCTCAATTGACATATCAGGAAGAATAAATCCATCAATTCCTGCCTTTTTAGCTTCTGCAATAAACCTTGGATACCCTGTGTGAAATAAGATATTGGTATACGTCATCATTACAAGTGGAATGTCGGTCATTTTTCGGATCTTCTTAATAATTTTAAAATATTTGGAAATTGTGGTTCCATTTTGAAGTGACACATTACTTGCGTTTTGGATAACAGGTCCATCAGCTAGTGGATCTGAAAATGGAAATCCTAATTCGATAATATCTACGCCACCAGTTACTAATCCTCGTACAACTGCAATTGTTGCTTTTTCATTTGGGAATCCAACCATAATGTATGCAATTAATGCCCTTTGATTCTTTGCAGCAAGATCTGCAAACTTTTCTTTAATCTTTGACATGTTTATCCAAATAGTTTTGTACTTCTTCTACATCTTTATCTCCTCTACCAGATAATGTAACTACGATTGATTCTGATTTTTTTCCTTTTCTTGCAACCTTCATCGCTTCAGCAATTGCGTGAGACGATTCAAGGGCAGGTATAATTCCTTCAGTTCTTGTTAATATTAAGAATGCATCTATTACTTCTTTATCTGTAGCAGAATGATATTTGATACGTTTTGTATCCTTATAGTATGAATGCTCTGGTCCTACTCCAGGATAATCCAATCCTGCTGAAATGCTATGCGTTTCTGTAATTTGACCTTCTTTATCTTGAAGCAAATATGTCATCATCCCATGCAACACTCCTTTGCTTCCAGCAGATAATGTTGCAGAATGCATTTTTGATTTTAATCCTTGACCTGCAGCTTCTACCCCAATAATTTCTGCATTGGTATCTACCAGAGGATAAAAGGTTCCAATTGCATTAGAACCACCACCCACACATGCTATTACATAATCTGGTGCCTTGTTGTTAATTTTTTTCATTTGTGATTTAATTTCTTTACCAATCACGCTTTGGAAATCTCTGACCATTACTGGGTATGGATGAGGACCTACTGCTGAGCCTAGAAGATAATATGTCGTCTCCACATTAGTAATCCAATCTCTAATTGCTTCGTTAATTGCGTCTTTTAGTGTCATGGAACCTGATTTTACTGGATGTACTTTGGAGCCAAGCATATTCATCCTATACACATTAAGTTTTTGTCTCATCGTATCTTTGTAACCCATATACACTTCAGATTTCATTCCCAAAGATGCACATGCCATTGCAGTTGCGACCCCGTGTTGTCCTGCACCTGTTTCTGCAATGATTCTTTTTTTATTCATTCTTTTTGCAAGAATTGCCTGACCCAATGTATTGTTGATTTTATGAGCCCCTCCATGCAGCAGATCTTCTCTTTTTAGATAAATTTTTGCCCCGCCAATTTTTTCTGACAAATTTTTTGCGTAGTACAATGGCGTTGGTCTTCCTGCATAGACTTTGAGATAATAATCGAGTTCTTTTTTGAAACTGCTGTCATTTTTGAATTTAAGATAATTTTCTTCCAGTTCTTCAATCGCAGGAACTAGAGTTTCTGGTATGTATTTCCCACCAAACTCACCGAATCGACCATTTATAGGATATTTCAATATGCATTCACCAATTTTTTAACTTGTTCTTCAATGTTGTCACTTTTCATTATACTTGAACCTATCAAAAATGCATCCGCTCCACACTTTTTTAAATATTGAATATCTTCAGGAGTATCAATACCACTTTCTGAAAGAATTAGTCTTTTCTTTTCAAACCCTAAAAGAATTTTCTCTGTTGTTTTTAGATCAATTTCCAGTGTGTCAAGATTTCTGTTGTTAATTCCAATAAGATCTGCGTTTGTCTTTAGTGCATTTTGAAACTCTTGGTTAGTGTGAACTTCAAGTAAAATTTCCAATCCTTGTTTGTGTCCATAACCTATAAACTCATCAATTTCAGATAAAAATCTCTGATCAAAAAGGGACTGAATAAGTAGCATAAAATCAGCCCCAATTTTTTTTGCAGTATCAATCTGAACTTTGTCGATAATAATATCTTTCATTAACATTGGAACATCCACTGTCTGCCTTACATTCATGAAGTACTCCGGTGAACCATTAAACAAGTGTGGCTGAGTTAATACTGAAAGTGCTTTTGAACCTCCAGCAATCATCTGAGATGCAATACTTACAGGATCCGCCAATGTTCTAATTTTACCTAATGAGGGAGATGAGAATTTAATCTCAGTTAGCAATGTTGCGTGGGGATTCATCTTGATAATTTGTTTAAAATCTTTGGTTGATTTTTTCAAATTGACATCTATTTCGTAAATACCATCATTGATCGCCATCTGTGAGTTATTCACAAGTTTTCTCAAAATATTTTCAGCCATCAGTGATCTCCTTTAGCTTTGAAATGTCACCTGTCTCTTGAACAAAATTTTTCAACAATGAAAATGCTTTCCCGCTCTTTATCGTGTCTAATGCAATTTGTATTGCTTCCTCAAAGTTTTCACATATGTTTCCAACAATTAACCCACCTGCTGCATTAAGTGCAGTAGTCTCAATCATAGATTGGTTTGCAGTGTTATTTAATACGCCAACAAATGATTTGATTGCAGCCTCTTTAGAATTAACTTGTATGTCCTGTAATGATGATTTGTGTAAACCTAGTACTTCTGGATCAATTGCATTCATTGTTACTTTGTTGTTTTTTAAGATACATAGACGGTTAACTGAACTTGTAGAAAACTCATCCATGCCATCATCTGAACGAACTGTCATAATGTTTTTGCCACCTCTCTTTTGGAGGATTAATGGTAGTCTTTCTAAATAATCCGTAGAAAAAACCCCTACTAGTTGGTTTGTCACACCAGCTGGATTTGATAGAGGGCCTAGAAGATTAAATGCGGTTCTTTTTCCCAGATTCTTTCTTGCAGTAGACACATGTCTCATTGCAGGATGAAACTTTTGTGCAAACATAAAGCAGATGTTATGTTTTTGTAATATGTCTGCAATCTTTGCAGGCTCTAAATCCAAGTCATATCCAAAATATTCGAAAATATCGGCACTGCCAGAAATTCCTGAGCTTGAGCGATTTCCATGTTTTGCCACAATACCGCCAGCAGCTGCAACAACAAAGGATGCAGTAGTGGATATGTTAAATGTCTGGAGTCTATCTCCTCCAGTTCCACACATATCAATTATGATTCCGTTGTTTTTAGGCTCTACCTTAACTGAGAATTCTTGCATTTTATCTAACATTCCAAGTAATTCATCATCAGTCTCCCCCTTATCTGCCAGGTATGATAAAAAATCGGCATTTTGAGAGTCATTTGTTTTACCAGATAGAATATAGGTCATTACATGGTTCATCTGATCATATGTGAGATCTGACTTTTCCTGTAATTTTGAGATCATCTCTGAAATCATTTCTTTTTCTCCTTTACTTGTTTGATAAAATTTTCAAGAATCTTTTTTCCATCTTCAGTCATTATTGATTCTGGATGAAACTGTACTCCTTGAATTAGATACTTTTTGTGTTGTATTGCCATCACTTCTCCATCATCAGCTGCTACTGCAGTGACTTGCAGTATATCTGGTATCACTGTTTTGTCTCCAACTAAACTATGATAACGCGTAGCTCTAAATGGATTATTCACGCCTTTGAATAGTTTTGAATTCGTATGGTCAACTGGACTCGTCTTACCGTGTCGTACACATCCTGCATTTACCACTTTACCACCAAACGCATCAATAATTCCTTGATGTCCTAGACATACTCCTAGTATCGGTATTTGAGGTCCTAATTTTTTTATCACATCACTGCAGATTCCAAAGTATTTTTTATCTTCAGGAGTGCCAGGACCTGGAGAGATTATTATTGCATCATAATCTCTTTTTTTGATTTCATCTAGAGTAATCTTGTTATTTCTGATTACATCGCACTCTACTTGTAACTCTCCCAGATACTGTGCAATGTTGTACACAAATGAATCATAATTATCAATTATTAGAAATTTCAACTTGATGCCTCATTTAATGCCTGAAGCATAGCTCCTGCTTTGTGTTCTGTTTCTTTGAATTCGTTTTGGGCAATAGAATCTGACACTATGCCTGCCCCTGATTGCACAAATCCCTTGTTGTCTTTGATGAATATGCTTCTAATTGCAATTGCAAAATCACAGCATCCGTTGTAAGAAAAATAACCAACTGCTCCCGCATAGGGTCCTCTTGCTTCTGTTTCCAATTCATCGATTATCTCCATGGCTCGAACCTTTGGAGCCCCAGATACTGTTCCTGCTGGAAATACTGCCTGAAATGCATCAAACATGTCGTTTTCAGGTGCTAAATTACCTACAACATGACTAACAATATGCTGAACGTGACTAAATCGTTTAATTTCCATTAGAGACTCGGGGTGAACTGTTCCATACTTGCATACTCTTCCAATATCATTTCTACCCAAGTCTACAAGCATGGTGTGTTCCGCCAATTCTTTTTCATCATGAATTAGATCCTCAGCTAGCAAACTATTTTTCTCCTCATCATCAGTGATTTTTCTAGTTCCCGCAATTGGGAATGTTTCTACTTTATCATCTGTTATTCTAACTAACATTTCAGGGGATGCACCGATAATTGTTTTGTCATGTTGTTTTAGATGATACATGTAAGGCGATGGATTTAGATTTCGTAATGTTTTATACAATGTTAAAGAATCTCCACTGACATCAAATGCAAATTTTCTAGACAATACTACTTGAAAAATGTCACCATCGTGAATGTATTTTTTTGCCTTGTTTACAATTTCAGAGAATTTTTTTTCGTCCATGTTTGGTCTCACCTCACTTGAATGAAACTCTCCAAAAGAGTAATTGCTAATGATTAATTTGTCAAATCGATTCTCATCATGATAAAAATAAAATAATTTTTTGTGCAAATTATCATACAATATACCATCATCATAAATTCCAAACTCCATTAATGGTTGTGGTGAATTGTGAGAGTCTTTGATATTTTCAACCAGTCTTATTGCATCATAATTTACAACCCCTACTGCACCACCGAGATATCGATAACTTTGATCATCTGACTTACCCAACAATTTCTTTAACTCTTCAAAAGGGTCTGTGGTTTGGATGATCTTTAGATTATTGTTTTGAGTTATTTCCACTCTGTCTGAAAATCCCTTGAAGATTATTTTTGGATCAAAACCCATCACTGATGTTTCAGCTAGAACTTCTGGACCAGTAAGCGATTCAAAGAGAAATGAATGTGAATAATTTCTTGAAATTTTATTGTAAATTTGAAATTGGTTTTCAGGAAAATCTAGTGGTATTACTTTTGCATGAGTCTTTCCAAAGGTGTCCACCCATAAACAAGATTATAGAGGTTTATTATTTAAATTGGTGATTTGACTTTGCATAGATCACTTTGGTCTGAAATTATTGATTTATCAGGCATAAAACGATTACGGTATAGTACGGTACCTTTATAGGATAGTTGATCGTAATATAATCACCATGCAAGGAGTAAAACAAACAATCGTGCATACACTAAACATACCTACCTCGGTAAGCAGGGTAGAATGTTATATTTGTGGAAAAGGATTAGAAGACGGTCATTCCATATCAGCTAAAACCTTGCCAAACGGAATAGTTCTATTTTGCGATGTTCATTATTCATTACAATGATTGGTGATTTTACATTATTTACTGTAATGTTAGCAGACTCAGATAGGAAATAACAGTAATCTAATAATTTTAATATCTTTTCAATAACACACTACAAACATTCTGAATGTGCATGTGATCAGCTGAATATTTTTATCATGTTTAGATTTATTTTATCAGATTATTTATCTTGGTGTTTTCGTGATACAGAATAAACTATATCATACCCATATTTTTCCATCATTTCTTCTGACTCTTTTTTGCTACCTTCTTTCTTGACTTGTCTGCTGCCTTGAAACCATACTTTGCAACTTTTATTTTCTTTATAATTTTTAATGCTTTGAGTATTTTTATTCCAGAAAATACTGGGATAAGAATCACCATAGTGACATCAAACCAATATTTTTTTAAAAACAGTTTCCAATCTCTAATCTTCATATATTTTAATAATAACTCAAATGAAAGCAACCCAAGCATCACATACAATACAACTTCATTAATCTGCTTTAACTGCTGTGGAATTTCAATTATTGGAGTCTCCAAGCCAAGTGTTTTGTATTCAGAGAAAAACAACACAACAAAATAAAAAATTACAAGAGACAAAATCAAATACTCTAATGATAAGACAAACCTCCTGTCAGGGTTTTTCAGAAAACTAAAAATCATGATTTTATCATATCTTTGGTGTATTATAATAAAAATGAAAAAAAGACAATTCCTAGATGTGTGATACTAGGAATGCTCCTATGCCCATGCCCATCACTACACCGATTCCCATGCAGATGAGATCGAATTTTACTACTTTTTTAAATGGTGCATGAACCATTTTGTCCCAATTGCTCATTGGTTTTTGTATTTGATTTGCTTTCATGATAATACTATGATGTTGACGTTCATAGAGCATAGTCTCAGGTTAGGCTTACAGGTAAGCTTAACAGCTGACCACCTTTTATACCTGTACAGTATCATGAACAATGATGACCAGTACGATAAAGCCAATCTGGTATATCGTTATTGGTGTAATAATTGGCGTAGGTTCTGCATCATTTTATTTTATTGACATGGCAAATTCCAACATAATTATTCAGGCAGAGGATCAACAGATTCATGCCGCAGGAATAACTGAAAATGACATTTATCCAAGGGCTGATAATCCAAATCCGCAAAAACGAAACTATACCTTAATTGCACAAGATGCAGAAATTGAGGTATCAAAGGGAGTCAAGGCAATGGTCTGGACATACAACGGAACAGTTCCTGCACCAACATTGAGATTTGATGAGGGTGATGAGGTTGAGGTCAAATTCGTAAATGATACACCATATGCACACACTATTCACTTTCATGGAACTCACAACTCTGCAAATGATGGAGTGTTCCCAATGATCAATCCAGGAGAAGAGTACACTTACTCCTTCAAGGCACATGAGGCAGGATTCTTTATGTATCATTGTCATGCGTTTCCTACAACAGAACATGTAAGAATGGGAATGTTCGGAGCAATGATAATTGATCCAGTTCATCACGACATGGAGCCTGCAAGAGAATACCTCTTTGTATTAAGTGAGTTTGATCCAGATGATCCACTTGCAACGTTCACAAAATTTTATCCTATCAACGGGTATGCAAACCAGTACATGGATAATCCGATTCAGGTAGTAGAAGATGAGCTTGCTCGATTCTACGTTATGGGAATAGGTGGCGTTTTGCAATCCCCATTCCATGTTCATAGCACAATCTTCAAGGTCTGGCCTTCAGGTATTCTTTGGAACGAGCCGTATTATGCACAGACTCATTTGATTGGAAACGGTGACACTGCAATAATTGAGGCCAAGTGGTCCGAATCTGGCAGGTATCTCTTCCACGTTCATGGAATACAAGAAGAGCGTGGCTCCATGGCAATGCTTGACGTGCTAGAAGATGATTCTAAACTAGTATCAATAGAGCAGCCTAGCAATATTCCTGGAAGCAAGTCGATGATTCCATGGCAAGAAGATTTACTGTACAAATTAGAAGATCCTCAAATCATTACATATGATGATTTGGGGTCTGCAGGAGTGCCCATTTCAACGCATGGTGCTGTATCTGCAGACAAGGTATCAATTGTCAAGGATTCTTGGAATCCAGAGATTACAGAATCCTATGCACCAATTGCAGTAAAGGTGGAACCTGGCACCACGATAACTTGGACTAATGATGATATTGTTATCCATACTGTAACTGAGCAGGAATCTACATTATTTGATTCAGGATTTATTCAGGCAGGTGCAGACTGGGACCATACATTTAACGAGTCTGGCGAATACAACTATTACTGTACGCTTCATCCTTGGATGAAAGGTGCAGTTCTAGTTATTTAGAATTATACTTCTTTTTTGCTTCCAAAATTGCACATAAAATGAAAGAACATTATTCCTTAAGCTTGCTTTCCTTGAAAATATCTGAACCATACCAGCAGTATCTAAAATAGTCAAGACACCACTCATTAAACATAGGATCATCACTGTAGAACATTTCACTTATGTCTGATTCTCCGTTCTTGTCTGGAAACAAGACACAGGACTCCTTTTCACTTAGAACCAGAACAGTCTGGACATTATCTGTCATCTTTCGTTCAACCAATCCTTTTTCCATCAGTATATCAAAACCAAGTTTTTTTAGAAGTGACTTGCGACCTTCTGGAACAATTGCAGATTCGGAGAATATGTAATTGAACTTTATACCTTTTTTGATGCGATTGACCAGAGGTTCAATAAGGTCAAGTGGAACTTCGGACAGAATTTCATAGACATATTCATCTGCATTTTTGTAAATGGACTTCCACTTTTCAATAACCTTGGAGAATCCTTTGATGTGTTGACCGTTTGCAAGCTGGCCGCATCGGATTTTGAACTTGTGCGGAATGTCTCCCATATTATGTCCTTCAAAATACTTTCTGTTTTGTGAGAGAAATACAAGGGTCGGCACCTGGGTGCATACGATCTCGCCAAACGTTGTTAGACAGTACTTACTATCATTGTTTTTTTTTAATTAGACCACTTTCAGCTAATCTTGTAAAATTTCGGTGGACCTCCTGTTTTGTAGAGTTTATCTCTTTTGCAATCTGAGTTGGGGTTGAATCTTTTTCAAGTAGTTTGAATAAGATTGCAAGTCGTTGAGGGCTGGCAAGATCTAGAACATAATTTGCAGTCTCGTCAATCAGATCATTCATGAGAAATTGTTATCCAATCTGCTATTTAAAAATCAGATGGGAATAAGATTGTACTAGTGACATAGTAAAACGAAAGAAATCATTCTATGACTTCGATTAGTTCCTTGAGTTTTCGTCTTGACTTTGGAGGCCTTTTCTTGTCAGGATATCCAATGCAAAGAATCGACGAGGGTCTTAGATCAGTTCCAAGAATCGACTTTACCTTTTCCTCATCAATCATTCCTATCCATATTGAGCTCAAACCCAATCCTGCAGCAGCAATCTGCGCATATGATGCTGCAAGTGTTGCATCCTGCATCGAAAACTTTTCCAAGATATTTGGAGGAAACTTTAGTTTGACTCTAGATGGATCCATACAGAACACCAATACTACAGGAGCATTGACGTATGGCTGCTTGTTTGCAGCCTCAACTAGTGCCTCCTTAGTAGTATTGTTTTTGACATAGTATATCTTCAAACCTTGAAAGTTTCCTGCAGTTGGTGCAGTGTCAGCTGCTGCAAGTATCTTATCAATTTTCCAGTCTTCTATCTTGGTCTTGGTAAATTTTCTTGTGGATCGTCTTGATGCAAATATCCTGAACACGTCAGATTCTGAATGTGATTCTTCTTTCTTTTCGGGGTTTGAATTCAGGATAGCATGCACCAAAGATTGATGGGTTATTTGTTTTCCAGAAATATCAGACGACGATTTTTTTTCTTTTTTATCCTTATTTTCTCTGATCCAAACAGATGGATAGAATTGTTTTGAGCTAATGTAGACGTATTGCGGCTCATGTGGGATTTTGGCGTATTCCAGGATTTGTTTTTGGAGCTCAAACGTGTCAGCCTCAAGCAGTGTGTGTCCCTGTAATGTAAACAGAGTAACATCTGAATTTACAAGAATGGTGCTGACTTGATCTTCAAGTGTAACTGTTCCTGTTGTATCTTCTTTTAAAATCTCAACAAGAGAATCCAAATCCTCTTTGTTAAGTATTATGGTATCAGAATCATCTTCATCAGTTCCTTTCCATATCAATCTACATCCTTGTTTTGAGGTATAAGCTGGTTCTACTGTAGTAAATTTCATCATCATCTTGTTTGCAACCAATTGTAATAAAAAAGATAAGGTCTAGAAGCAACATATATTCCTGTAATAAGGAGGATTTCAATGCCCGGACTTGTAATCAAAATGGGCCATACAAAACAAATCAAACTTTACGACTTTTTAACAACTCTCTTAGGAAGAATAAATCAATAAAACTCCCACTTTTTAAATTTGTTCATGTTTTATTAATAAAAGAAGTCATAAAATTCTCTTTTTTCAATATCAAAATTCCTAAAACAGTTATTACAATTCCAGGAGTGTTTAGTATTCATCAAATTGTAAAAAAGAACACATTTAGTGTAATGAAAGTATTTTCTAAAATATCAGGGTTTGTCATGGATACCCAAAAAACATGTTAGAAAATAGATAAAAAATTAAAAAAGCCACACCATAACTTAAAATCAATAATTAATTGAGGACAATCCAATTTATTTCTGCAAAGCTACAATATGGATGTACAACAGATGAAGACTAGTGTGGTATTGCTAGTTGCATACAGAGCACAAGGAAGAAATCAGAAACCAAACCATATCACGTATAATACTTGTCACCCAAATTTATAAAATAACTTAACTGAGTATCTATTCTGTTCTAATACATATCTTCTGTTTATTCCAAACAGTTTGGATTACACTTACAATGAATTCCTACAGCAGATGTTTTTAATAAATAATAGAAAGTTATGAATTTAAAAATATTTGAGACATGCAGTGAATTATTGATTATAATGAACAAAGATACAGATATCATTGCATGTTGAATCTAAAATAGACATAAAGATGTTAGAATCCCACGATATATCAAGTATTGAGAAGATCAATAAACTTTTAGACAAAAATCCAAAGGGGGTTTTGATTCATATCACTGATACTTATTTCATAGAAGAATCAAGCGTGAATGGGATTATAGATCTTCCGGGATTTGCAAGATTTCTTTCTATGATAGACAACATAAGATCAAATCCTACCATTAAAAAAAATAAAACCCCTGTACTTGTTTTACATGGAGGTGATTTTTTGTATCCCTCACTCATGAGTCTTTATTTTCAAGGAAGTCAGATGATAGATGTTTTGAATCTATGCAGATTTAATTACTGCACTTTGGGCAATCATGACTTTGAGGGAGGTACAAATGTACTGAAAACAAGAATGTCTGAAGCATTATTTGAAATCATATGTGTAAACATAAAGAATCCAAAAAATAAAAAAATTCTGGAAATTTCAGATTATGTAACAGCTGAGAATAATCGAGCAAAACCATTTGCAGCAATAACAGGCGTTGCTGGAAAAGCCACACTTAGAAAAGCAAAGCAAAATGGTTTTGTAACAACCACTGCAAAAACATCACTAAAGCAAACAATATCCAAGATCAAAAAAAATCATCCTGAAGTTAATTATTTAATTATTTTATCGCATATGAGTAACAAAGAAGATGTCAACCTAGAAAGATGGCTTGCCAAAAACTGGGATGGTTATCTATACTTGCTTGGAGGTCATGATCACAACGAAATCTTAAGATATGACAAAGAAAATCCAAAATCAATTCTTTTGAAGGGACAATCAAATTGTAGAACAGTACAGATTATCGGAATTCCTAGAGTTTCTGATCTTAAAAAAACAGATCAGTTATCAAGACAAGTAGTTGTAATAAGTTCTGCAGAATTGTCAAAATTTCATCCTGAAGCAAAAATGCAAAAAAAAATAATGCAATGGGAGTCAGATCTTGAGAGACATATAGATAAAATAAAATCCAAATTGATCATCAAGCAATTCAAAACAGATGTAATTCTTGATGCAACAGAACTACAATTAAGAAAAGGTTCCACAAATTTTGGCAATTTTGTTGCAGATTGTATATTGAAGTTTACAGACTCAGACATTGTGTTTATCAATTCTGGTCATTTCAGAGGAGACCGAAAAATAGGAAATGTCATTCGGATGCTGGATCTTTATCGAGTGTTTGTCTTGGACAAAAAAGATTCACTTGTGAAAATAGCCATGACTCGAACAGAATGTATTAAATTTCTAAGACATGCATATTCAGAAGAAGGACGTGGAAAGATACTACAAGTATCAAAAAACACATACAAAATTTTGCAAGAATCAAAATCCGAAGAGAAATTATCAGTCACAATGTTGTGGGATATGATAAAAACAAATGATGATGGTTTTACAACACTTTTGGCCAAAAGTAGGAAAACTACCATTGAGAACATCATTACCAAACTTGAAAAAAACATAATTCCAAACTCTTCTCTTTTTGAAGTTATAAAAAAATCATCAAAATACGTAGAATATGATCCTAGTATGAGAATTTCTTTAGAAAAGATCAGACTTTTGAAGAATTAAATGTTAATATCTTCTCATCATCTATTAATTATTAAGATACAATAAGAATCAATTTTATGAGTTCTAAGATTATTTGTCAATATACAGAATGCAGTTGTCTGGAAAAATTTGTAACCATCTAGACTGAAGAATTACTCAATCTAATTTAGTACAGGCAATTAAATCATAAAGAAATTTTATGTCTAAAGACCATGTAGGAAGTAAATTGTGCAAACAATGTTTTGTTAAATCATACAAATAGATTCTAAATTCTAACATGGTTAAAAGTATACAAAATTCATTAAAGAATTAAACAAATATTCATCCTTGAAATAATCTACTTTTATTTCAGTAGACCATATTTCTGATATGGTCATTGTTAGATGTAATGAATGTGGGTTTGATTGTGATTATGCCGCAACAGGAAATATTGAAAAAATAATATTTGATTATTGGGATCACATGAATAAAGAACATGGGATTGAGTATTCTCTAGAGACCCTAGAAAAATACATAAAAAAGAAAATCCCAGCTCAAATTCCAGCTAATTAGAGAAAGGAATTTTATTATTTATTTTTATTTTAGATGTTTCTTGATCTAAATTATGATATGACTGATTCTTGCAAGAAATTGATAAAAGGATTCACTTATGTTACATTTTACGGATTAAAAATATAGTAACCCAGTTAATCTCAATTAGTCCAGTACAAAATAGAATATTTTACTCATATTGCATACTGTCTCGAATCAGCCCCAATGTATCTAAAAAATGTACAAAAGGGCTATTTCAATACAGCAAGTACTAAATCTTTGATTAATGTAAAAATCTTAATTATATCAATATGCTTAAGTTTAATATTATTGAATATTTATCATGGCAAAGATTTGTAAAAAATGTAACGTTGAGATGAATGTTAAAAATGTAAAAGTAAAAAGACGAGGTAATGAAACAAAGAACATGTCTGTAGAACATTATTGTCCAAAATGTGACCATTCCGAGTAAGACAATGATTGAGATCTAATCCAAAAATATTCTTAAGTTTGTCTTAACTTTACAGAATTCATGAATTGTTTTGTATGTGGCAAAAAGAAAGAAGATTATCAAGTATGGACAAACAAAATTGTAATTGGTGCAACGTATGATTCAGTATTTCAAGATCATGATATTATTCGTAACTTATCAGATAAATCTGTAATATGTCATGAATGCATCAAGTCACTAGAAGAAGAAGTTGATCAAAAGAGAAAATAGACGGTTGTGCTGACAAAATTGAGTTTTTTAATACTAGAAATAACATAACTAATGATATCAAAGTCCAGGTAATTATTATTCGTTGAAGAATATTTACAATCAATTTAATAAATTCACCAAGAAGAATACTTTCTGTCACTGCAATTAATTAAGAAGTTTAAATCTTGACTCAGTGATTTCATATATTTCGCACTTACCAAGACCACTTTAGATTTGTGATCATCAGCTCTCCAATTTTTATGTCATCATGATCTTTAATATGGCTTTTTACTATATCAAACATAGTTTTGTCAAGTAAAATTTGATTTGGTAAAAGCACATTTTTCAATTCTAGAACAAAGATCTACAGTTATACCATAGATATCAATATCACGGTTTATTCTTGCTTCTTCAATTACACCGTATGTGATTGCGGTTTTTGAAGAGAATTCACAAATATCAGTAGCAACTTGAACGTTAATTGCAAAAAGACATACTGAAAACGGTAACATTATACAAAATTATAATTGTAGTAAAAGTATAACGATTTCCTGTAACATATCAAGTTACTAGAGAAATTGTAATAAATGATAAAAACGATAAATGAGTGTCTTGGCAAGAGATTTAAGATATGTTTCCATAAATTAGGAAAATATTATTATGATATAAAATCATGATTTCTATAGAAATACTTATTTTATTTAGTTACAATATTAGTTATGCAAAATATATGTAAATTGATTGCAGAAAATTCAGACCTTATTAATGGCACAAACGATTTTCATGTAGAAGGATTAGAAGATTTTGCAAGTGCATCCACATCAGTTGATGAGATTATTAATGGTGATAGACCATATACGGCAAATGGAATAAACCTGTTATCACATATGGAATCAAAAATAACAGGGCGCATCTTACCGATGGTCAAGTACGCAAAGCAGTTAATTGGTCACTTACTGCATTTGACTTTTTAATTGAAAATGAACTGAAATTTATAACAGATTTTGAAAATGCTGATTTTACATATGAGTTTAGAGCAACAAATGAAGATCCTGATCTTAATTCAACAACCCTTGCATATGCTGGATACCCTTCTGCACCTGAGAACTATCGTAAAATCATAGTTATTAACACTGATTTTCCATGGACCCCCAATGGAGATTCTATTTAAGGACGGGAATTAGAAAAGATGGGATTCCATGTACAAAACCTAGATTTTTTGTATAAGACATGGGATCTTGATCAGGTTCTTAGACATGAAAATGGTCACAAGCTTGGATTACCCCATTCACCTAACAATCAACGTTTGATGAGTGGTAATTACGAAGTAATGAATGAGTGGATAGATGAAGAGACAGAAGAAAGATTATTGGCAAAATATAACAAAAGAAATCTTACAAGCAAGGATCTAGTCAGACTAATTGCACTTTCCAGAAGAAGAACCGAAACGTATTAAAAATTAAAAGTATTTCTTGTTTTAGATCCTGCATTCCTCCTGTTTTTCATAATATTTAATTTAACCAAAATGATTTCAGCTAGCTTGATGTTATAGATCTATGCAGTATACTCCACTTGGCATCAGCTATAAAACTAAAGAGTTCTAGTTGACCCATTAGATGATGATCAAATTGCAGAGGCCTTGTATGAAACTCAGAGTATACCCAAATAATAAAAAATACATTTGAATATAGAATTTATGGATCCCTTTGGACCAGTTTTATTCCAAATAATTAATGTAGGATAATAGACTAAATTCAACGCACCATGTGGACGACTTTAAAATATTATAGTAATATAATTATTCTAAAATAGTGATTATCGATGGTTCATTTTGCAATATTCTTGGTCTCTCTAGACATTTCTAACATTTTTTTGTATTTATCTTATTCAAAAAAAATAACTCTCTACATGTAGAGCCTACACCATTATTTCCCAGATACAAATGTGGTACCTAGTTATGTAGATGTGAAAATATAGAAAAAAACTCCAAAGCACCGTTTTTTGTTAATTCCTTATTTTTAGTCTGACAATAATTTGTGGTAAAAGTACATTTCGGACACCCTCCCCAAATTTCTCCTTGTTCAACTAACTTTCTTTGTTTAGGGTCAGATGGACAATCACAGTCAGAAAGCAGTGAATTGCATGTGACAAGAATCTTCTCAAAATTATCATAGACTATTTTACTGTATCCGTTGAACCCATCTGATGAGTTGTCATACAGGTATATTGTTCCATTTTCATAATACGAATCAATATCACTTGATTCAGATTTTGTGATAATTTTTGCTGCATTGATAAGCACATGGGCCATAGTATGAATTCTGGAGTCAGATGATAATTGCTCAGAGCCACCCGTTTTTAAAACAAACTCTGAAGGGATGGTAATACTTACTGCTGAATGCTTTGACTTCCAATTAAAATTCCTCCATGACGAAATATTGGCACCATTATATGCCTCAAAGTTTTCAGTTGACTCATTATAGTTTCCTTTAAGATATCCAGTTATTGTTCTACTTAATTCAATTACTCCATAGCGTAGTAGAATTTTCCTAGATTTTACAACAATTTCTTGCCGTACAGCATTTTTCTCTGATGTTTGAATTATTGATGTTCTAACTATGGGCATGGTTCTTTTTTGTCTTTCATTTGATTTTTTTAGATATGCCCTTGCACCATTTTGGGATTTTATTAGAGATGTAACCTCGTAATTTTCTTTATTAAAGTGATACAACGCATTTTGATGTAACTGATAATATCCTATCGGGACTGCTCGCGTACCAATCTTTTTTGAATTGTAATATATTGAAATCTCTCCAGATGATCCCCTAAGATTCACACTATTTGCAAAATCAAAGAATTTGGATTTATCATTAGTTGTAAATGCTTCTTTTTCAATTTCAATTGACTCCATATGTTTATCGGATATGATATGATTTTTCTTATTAATTGGTATAATGTGATCTTGTGTTAAATATTCATCAATATGTCGTGCAAAATAATGACATACAGCATCATCTGGATCAAAAACACATATGGCATAAGACTTCTGTCCCATTCTTCCGGCACGACCTATTCTTTGCACAAAAGAATCATACTCATTTTTAAACGCAGAGATAACAACATCAACATGACCAATATCAATCCCCAACTCCAACGTAGGAGTACACGATAAGGCATCTAATTCGCCTGCTTTCATCTGAGATTCGTGTAATTTTCTATTATTTTGATCTAATCCACCACGATGTATCTGAATTCTAATTCCATCGTTTGCCTCCTCTATATTAGATGCAAGAAATTCTGCATCATTGTGAGAGTTGCTAAAGATCAATTGTGTTGATTTATTTTTAAAACATATGGATGAAATCATCTCCATTGTAATCCTTTGTCCATATTTTCTTGGCATTACAAAAAACATGTGCATGTTATGCTTTCGACGAATCTCACTTTTGATGTATGCAAATGATTCTTCAGGTAAATCAAACATGTTTGAAAAAAATTCCTTAGAATTATCAAGGGTTGCAGATGATCCTACATATTGAACCTTTCCCATGTATCTCTTCATTCTATTTAATACATGGTAGACATTAGACCCATGAAAACTAGAATAAGAATGGGCCTCATCCATTACAATTATTTTTGCATTCTTAAATAACTCATTCCATTTTTTGTCTTGTAGAATTAAATGATAATTGATAAAATCAAAATTTGTTGCAATAATTAATGATTTTTTACTTGAATCTGCAATAATCATATCTTTGTATTCAGAACTTTGTCCGCCATGAATTGAGTAAACTGAAACCTTATTTTTTAATCCACATTTGTCTATTAGATTAGATATCTTAGATACTTGATCATCAATTAGTGCATTAAGCGGATAAACAAATAACGCAAATACTCCAGGAACCTCATCTTGTGAGATTTTTTGCAATATTGGGATACTAAATGCTTCAGTTTTGCCGGAACCCGTAGGTGCAGAAATAATGCAATTGTCTCCTTTTATGATGGAACGAATTGACTGCTCTTGAAATGGTAAAAACCCTGAAAATCCGTATTTTTTAATTCCGTTCAAAATATTGCCTGACAATACATCATCAAGGCTGTCTACTGAGATTTTATTTGGCTCCGGGGATTTAATATTCTCATAGTATACAATTCCTAAAGTTTCATCCTTATGACCTTGAACTAGTTCATGAATTATTAGATCATCCTCAATCAGTGATTTTGGAATTCTGCTTATGTCAAAGAGAATTTCTGCAGGTAAGGGAATTTTAGGCTTTGAAACGATATCTTTTGGCTTTGAATACTCTTTGATCTTGTCTGGAAAATATTCGGTAGGTTCTACTATATCACATCTATGTGGCTCATCAGTTCTTGCGTCAATTGGGATAAATTTTCCACTTTCTGACTTGAATGCATCATCCCAATAAATTTGAGCACCGCATCCTTTAGAGCAGGACTTTGTTCTACCAGAATAATTCATTCCATATGTAGGTCTTTTTGGCATTACTTTTTCAGGATGACACTTTGGGCAAACCCATGGGCCTCCAACATCATCTATATTTTGTGAAAGCTTAGTGTTACAATCAAAACAAAATTTCATGATTATTTTTTTGATTTAATTTAATATTAATGAATTTAGCACAACCAAAACTTAATCATAATCTACATGAATTTTACTGAACCCTCTCTTTATGAAACTAAGACTTCGAATCTTTCTTTGAATTCTGAAAAATGTTCTAATGTTCCTTATAACATAGAAAGATCGGAGTATCGGTATTAGCTAGTAAATGTACTCTCATAGTGTAGGTAATTATTACAAACTTTTCAACTAGGATGTAATTTTACTAAAGATGATTTTAAAAATTATTGGATACAATTAACAACACTGACAAAATTTTCTATCTGATAACTTTAGTTTTCTTTTCAAATACCTCGATCATTTTGTTTACAATATTCTCCATCATGCATCTTATATTCTACTAATATTTTCTTCACTTTGTTCATTGTGGTATTAGTAACTTGTAGTTGTGATATCCAAATGTTTTCCAAATAAACAAATCACAATAAACCCAGATTTGGTAATTCATTAGCAATCCTGGATATCCAAATGTTGTTGTAAGTAATGAAAATAGAATAGTTACACAGTGAAATAAAACTAGTTTTCATTTTGCTTAGTTTTTAAAAATATTTAGATTAATGCAAGAAATTATCTATGTACAAACATTTAGATTGTCAATCTAACAGTTTTACTAGATCAAATCATTTTTTATCAGAAAGTCAAGAAAAATCTTGTACCCGTAGATATGCAAGAATTTCAATAAATACAATCCTAATTATTGTCAACAAAAATATTATTTTTATATGATCTAAATCATGTTAGAAAGCTCATAAAAAATTCTATGGATGTGATTTTTATTCATTTTTGACATTTTCACATTTTCACATTTTATTTTACCATCAATTTAATAACAGGGTTTATGTTCCTGTGGAATGCTCAGACAATACAGAATTGATAACTATAAGAAAACCAAAATGACTTTTCTGATATATTGTCTAAACTTTCTGAAAGATATCAAAAGAATCATCTGATCGGAGGAGTTCCAAATAATGATCTCAAGATTTGATTTACAGTAGATTATCATTTTGTGTAGTAATATTTAATACTGAATTTTCGGTCAATGATGATCATAATGAGCAAAGTATTGGCAATACTTGTACTCCTGTTTACTTTTGGCGTTGGTCTTGCATATGCAGAACCACTTGATGATACAAATGTCGCCATACTCAATCTCAATGGGACCTCTACTACTGTTGAAATGACATGGAATCATGATGATGAGGTGGCAAAATATAAAATAGGATGTGTAAGCTGCATGCCAAACATCACTGAATTTACATCTGAGAATAGCATCACAATGGATGGTATCACTTCTTTTCCAAACACTACAAACGCAATGCTGTACATAATTGCATATGATGTTAATGATGAAATAATTCACGCAAAGCAGTTACTTGTTAGTCTTGAACAATAAATAATTATTTTCTACGCTGTCCAGACATATTCGGACTTTTTATCTAATTATATTTTAGTGACTTTTCGGTAAATAGTATATTATCCAATCAATTTTTGGTAGATGGCTTTATACAATGTCCAATAAAGTCCAAATTTGTCCACTAATACCAAATACTATCCAACTGGTTTGTCTAAAAATATTATAAAATGTCCAGTTTAGTCCACAAACATCAAAGAAAGTACAAAACACAGGTCACTGAGTAAAACATTAGAAGAACTTGTGAGTTTTAAATTGAGTATGCAGCAACATGCAAGATAGATAAACAACATCTGAAGAAAACAAAACTGGAAAAAAGGAATAGATTTTTTGGTTAATTTTCCATTGGATCATCCCACTGTCGAATCTGAAGCATTTCGCCCAAGAGCATAATTGTTTGAATTGATTACAATAGTCAAACTAGTGATAAAACTAGTCCTAGTGCCAATAAATGAGATATTGAGAATATTTAGACATTTAGAATAATGTTAATTTTGTTTAAATCATTTTGAATTAAAATTAGTATTTTAACTGCGATAGAACTCACTCAAATTAGCACTAGTTTTAATTTTAAACACTACTCATATATCAAAAAGTTACAAACAATATATGAGAATGATTTTAACTCAACAATGTAATAAAGGTGGAAAAGAATTCCAAGAAGGGTGTCTTGTGATTACTTATGTATAGTACAGGATTATTAAAAGAATGGAGGGATAAACATGCAGAAATTAGATAGTAAAGAAATAGACAAATTCATCCCAGATCCAAAAATTCCAATTAGAATTGCCTTTATGAAATCTACTCATTTGCCCGCTGTTATTTCCCTTTGGTATGTTTGTAAGGATGGCAAAATTTACTGTGCCACACAAAAAACGGCAAAGATTGTTTTGTATCTTCAAAAAAATCCTGTATGTGGATTTGAGATAGCAGCAGACAAACCACCATACAAAGGAATACGTGGCGAGGGAACTGTCCAAATTTTAAATGAAAAAGGGGCTCAGATATTAGATCTTTTGATAGGCAAGTATTTGGGAGAGAAAGAGTCAACACTGTCTAAATTTTTGAAAAGTAATTCCAAGGATGAAGTTGCAATTGAGATCACTCCACAGAAAATACTTCATTATGACTATTCTAAAAGAATGAAGGATGCATGATAACATGATAAAAGATCAAGGCTGCCCTACATGTGGTTCCAAAAACTTTGGAAATTTGGAGATGAAAAAAAATAATGACGGTGCTGCAACATGGAAAAAGCAATGCTACAACTGCAAAAAATTCTGGTACTCAGAATATTAAAATAAATTATTACAGATTTTATTTGACACTAAAAATGCGCTACTAGTTAAAATGTAGTAAACGTAAATAACATCATAGGGTTGTAAGTAGTTCTAAGAAAAAATGCATGTGTGTCTTCAATGTTACAGATGTAATGATTGAGGAGATAACCATATAGTAATTACGTAATCGTATTACTTGAAAAAGCAGTTTGAACTTGGACGTTAAAATATAGGCCAGATCTTAATAATGATACTAAGCTTTCGGAGATTTTTTACAGTGATGATATCCAGATTTTCATAAATCATGTGTTGAGTATTTTAGATATTTCTAGAAATCAAGTTTCAGACTCTAATGAATCAATATTAATAAAAATTGAAAAGTAACCAGTCATCATGACTAGTGTAGTTAATCTTACAAAAAACTTATTAAATGTAATATACATTACATTATAGTGATCAAATATGTGGTTTGATACCGAATTTGACAAAATGTTTCAAAGACTGTCGAACCGCTTTTTTACTCCGGACGACGTCATTGAAACCCCAAGTAATGGCCAAGTCCAGACTTTTGGACCATATTACTATGGCTATCAGATGACCGTAGGCCCTGATGGAAAAGCCCATGTAAAAGAATGGGGAAATGTTAGACCAAATACACCAGTAGCTATTGGTGAATCAGGTACTAGACAGCCTGCAGTTGATGAGATATTTGATGAAAAGGCAAGGATTCTCAAGTTGGTAGCTGAGATGCCAGGAATTGAAAAATCGGACATCAAAGTAAATATTGCAAAAGGGGTAATTGACCTAACTGCAGAACATGGTGAACGAAAATATCATTGCAGTGTACCTCTAAAGTACAAAGTAGATGAAAACTCTGCTAAGGCAAACTATGCAAATGGTATTCTTGAGGTCCAGATTAAAGTACCTGAGGAGAAAACAATCCCTGTGATTTAGAAGAAAGGAGGTGAAAACTCAATGTCAAGCACTGAACTCAAAAACAAAACACAAAGCATCTGGAACAAGATGGTACATGCACCTTTTAAGAAGGTAGTTGCATTTGATCTTCTATGCATGGCAATGGGAATGCCAATAGGTGCAGGGATTCTAGCAGCACTACTTTATGGTGCAAAACCTCTTGAAGAGCCAATACAAATGGCAATGAAAGTACTAGTTGGATAGAAATTCCAGATAAGTCTTGCAGAAAATGTTTGACTAGTTGGGAAGTAAGGAGAAACCAGTTATCGCAGTTTCTCCTGAATTATTTTTTTGTCCCAAGTACATACATATACTTCAATTCGTTTATCAGGTAGATTGCATCTGGGAGCAGGATAAACCTTTCAATTTTATTAATTGATGAAAAATCAGGCAAAACACTACTGATAGATAAATTTTGTATGATTATTCCTTAAAACATGATCTTATGAATCATGTTAGAACCCAGTCTAATGAAATTTAGAAACCATGTCAAAGTATTTACTAAAATACATGAAATTTATTTGTATAAATAAATTGAAAATATCTGCAGTAACTTTTTTTGTAAAGAATATGGATTTAGCAGTAAAATTTTATTCAAATATTCCGGGATTTGAGATTGTATATAGCAGTCCAGAAACAAAATTTGTTACTTTCAAGATAGAAAACCAGTTTCTCAACTTGGAGCACAATCAAAATGAAGCATGTGATTTTGGAAGGATTATTTTACATGTTAAAGATGTTGACAAGACATATCATCATTTAAAACAATCTGCATTTTCGGGTAGAATTGAGACAGTACCAACTGACGCAAGATGGGGTGAGAGATTTTTCTATATACGAGATCCAGACAATCATCAAATTGCAATTGCAACACCTCTCTGATTCTAAAAATAATCAAGTTGATACTCCAGACTAAATATGCTGTTTCCACGTAGGATACGTTTTATTTTACCTTCTATAACTCCGTGTACGTTGTGCTGGAGAGAGATATTTAGTGAGTTGGATTTAGCAACATCGTGGAAACATGAATTTTAAAAATATACGTTTTATGAGATAATTACATTTCTTAATTCATCTAGCGAGTTAACCAAAAAATCAGGATTTTCTTTTATTAGTGCATCCTTTGTGTTATACCCCCATGTAACTGCAATTGACTTAATTCCAGATTTTCTGGCAGCCTCTATATCTCTCACTTCATCACACACATAAAATACTTCATTTTTGTCTACATGTCTTTGTTTTATGATCTTGTTGATAATGTGACTCTTTCCAAATACACTTTTTCCAGTACGGATAAAATCAAAAAAATCCAATTCATTCTTATCAAGAAACTGCTTCACATTTTCCTGTGTGTTTGATGTTAAAATTCCTATTTGGAAATGCTCGTCATGATATAGTTCAGACAATAGTGGGGAAATATTTACTGTTGGTGTCATGTTGGTTATCTCCTTGTTTATTTCTGAATGTATTTTCTTTATCCATGATGGAAGTTTGAAGATGGAAATTCCAAGATATGAAAGAATTTCTCTTGGCTTCTTTCCTTGCAGATATGGGATGTCTTCCTTTGTGACTTTTTTGTAGCCAAAATGTTCCGCATGATCGTTGACTATCTTAACAACAGAATTCAAGGTATCTGCAATAGTTCCATCAAAATCAAAAATGATAGTATTACTCATCTTTTTTCCAAATATAGTTTACAATTAACTGCAACAGTATCACAGGATGAAATATTATTGCAGGGGATTTTATCATGTGCATCATCTGCTGAAATGATTTGGCTGCAAGTGTGCTTTTAGGTGAAAGCAGCAGTACTTTTTGAGCATGATTTTGCACCATTCTTGTAATTATATTGGGTTTTTTTCCCACAGTAGTTGGCCACCGCAAATCCTCACTTGTTCCAAGAATCCAGGGTAAAGATACACTTGTTGCAAGTCTTTTTTGAAATTTTCTTGTAAAATCATTTTTCATCTTATGATTTTTTAGCATGTCATCAAGTACCTTGGCACCAAGTGCAGCTGAAGTTATACCTTGACCATAATAGGGATTAAAGATAGACACTGCATCCCCTAACACAATAAAATTCTCAGGCCATTGTGACATTTCTTCATAATGATATTTTCTGCTACCTTGCACTTGATATCCATATATCTCAGAATCAGGTACTGCATCTTTTAGAGCATCATAAAGTTCTCTGTTTTCAAGATGTTTTGCAAACTCCAAAAATCCTTTCTCGTCTGTAGGAGGATAGTTCTTTCCAATTGAGTACAATCCAACAAGCCATTTACCGTCTTCTATGGGATAAATTCCCCCTAACCTAGGATTTGTAATTGGTTTGTTCAGTATTACCAACATCTTCCATTCCCTGTCTTTCTTTGAAGGAATGTATCTTCTTGTAGAATATCTCACAAAAGAATCTATTTTAGTTTCCCTGATTTTTGAAAATCCTATATCTTCAAGCCAAGAGGGTGTCTTTGTGTTTCTCCCAGTACAATCAACTATCAGGTCTCCGTGAATCACTTTACCATCTTTTGTCTTTAGGCTTATCCTGTTTGATTTTTCCAAAACAAATGATATGATTTGTTTTCCTTGCTCTATCTTAATTTTTGAAATTTTTTTGATTTGATGTCTTATTGTATTTTCTAAGAGTGTTCTTGTACAGGCAAATGTAATTATCCCTGAATTAAATTTTGGGGCCCATCCACTTGGTAGATGATATCTACTGTTATTTAGAAAATCAATCTTGTTTGCGCCCTTTTTTAGAAGATCCCCTTCTAGTTCTGGAAAAAAATCTTGAAGTATCTCTCTTCCTTTGACAAGTAAAATATGAATATGGTTTGCCTGAGGAGTTCCAATTCTCACTTTACCATTATCTATACAATTATCTTTTTCAATCAAGATGACCTCTTTGAAATAATCTGATAGAACACGCGCTGCTAAAAGGCCTGAAATACTACCTCCAATTACTATTGCTTTTTCTTGCATCGTATATGATCATTGGCAAGTGTATTTTTGGATTTGGATATCTACTACATCGTATCCATGTGAAATCCAAAAAAATATTAAAAAATAACAAACTAGAAGAATTTTTAGTACTAGTCTTAAATGCTTGAAACATATTATTTCATCAGGGTTTTCCCACCCATAGTTTCAAGTGAAAAATGGGACCTTAAGATCAACTACGATTAGTTGTTTGATGACAGTCCCAATTGTATGGGATTAATCAGAAATAATATTTAGATCATACTGAGAAATCAGATATTTTACTTTTATGTAAATTTTACAAATACAATACAACATCTAATCAAGGTAATCAAAACAAATCAAGATGGAAAGAAGTACAAGGACTATCCTAGATTTTTTATAACGATAGACTCTTTTCAGATACTTTGGAAGAAAATTAAAAAATAGCATTTTATGGATTAGTTTGAGCACTGATTTGCTTCATCAGCTCATCCATGAACTTTTGATGTTCTTCTACTTGGTCTTTGATCTTTTGTTGTACTGCGGGATCACTCATGTCTGCAGACATTAACTCGTTCATGATTCTCTGATGCTCAAGTTTTTGCTGGTTGAACTGCTCTCGTAATTCTGGATCCTATATTATCATTTGACCCATATCGGAGCCTGACATCATTCCTTTGCCTTGCCCCATCATGCCAGAGCCAGTCATGTTGTGATTCATCATCATGTTCATCATTTCTGGATGCTGCATCATTGACTGCATCATTGACTGATGCTGAGACATTATACTCACCATTTGCTCTCGTAGTTCTGGATCATCCATCATAGAATTCATCATGTTTTGCATCATCATTCCAGTATTGCCTTGTCTCATGGGACCTGCCATATTCTGACCAAACTTAGGATCTTGCATCATGTTTTGCATGAATTGCGGATCTTGCATCATGTTTTGTCTAAATTCAGGATCCTGCATGGCCTGCTGCATCTACTGCGGAGACATGTTCCCAAAGTTCATCGGACCAGGCCCTGGAGCCATTCCTTGTAAAGCTGCAAACCCTATGCCAATTCCTGCAACAAAAACACCTACTGCAATACCTACCCATATATATCGACTTACCATTATTTTGAGGTAAAATTTTTTACTTTAATATCCAATACATATTTTTCATATTTGATTATCATATATTATTCTCTGATGTTAGAACTATGATGTAATGTTGATATCATCATCTTGATATTGTGTTTTATGTACAAGAAAATACAATGACAAGAGTTCGGTCTATTTCGAGATTTAGTCAGGATGGATTATGGAATCTTAGAATTCTAACATTTACTTCTGGAGCAATTGTCATGGCATTAGAGATTGTAACAAGCAGAATTCTTACCCCTGTATTTGGCAGTACCATATACACATGGGGTAGCTTAATTGGAGTAATACTTAGCGGTCTTAGCTTAGGTTATTTTCTAGGAGGCAAGTTTGCTGACTGTCATCCAAGCTTTGAGAAGATTTGTGCAATCGTTTTCTCTGTAGGAATATTCATTGTGGGAATACCGTTTTTTGCTACATCTGTTGTAGATTTTTCTACTTTTGTATTGCCTGTTACTCAATACACTCCGCTGTTGGCAACATTTCTTCTCCTAATTATCCCGTCAATTTTGTTAGGATTTGTCTCTCCATATGTTGTAAAACTTGGCACAAGTTCATTGCAAAAGATTGGCAACGTTTCAGGAAATCTCTACTCTGTTGCTACCATCGGAAGTATTCTTGGAACGTTTTTGACAGTTTTTGTATTAATTCCAAATATTGCAGTAAACCAGATAATTTTTGGGCTTGGAATAACACTAATTGCAAGTTCTCTTATAGGTCTGAAAAAACCTCCCAAAGCAATTGCAGTTATCATTGTATTAGTCTTGATAATTCCATGGTACTCGTTTCCAACAAACACCATTACTCACAATGGCGTACTAATCTATGAAACAGAGACGCTTTTCAGCCATTTGGATATCACTCAATTTGGAAGTAATATTAGCATGTATCTTGATGGTATGAGACATAGTTCGATGAATCCAAACAAACCGCTTGACTTGGTGATAGACTATACTGAATATTTTCATCTTGGAATGTTGTTTAATCCCTCAGCATCTAATGTACTGTTTGTGGGAGGGGGAGGTTTTACGGGACCAAAAAACTTTCTGGCATTATATCCAGACATAAAGGTAGACGTAATTGAGATTGATCCAGGAGTAGTTGAGGCTGCAAGGACTTATTTTGATCTTCAGGACGATCCAAGGATGAACATATTTGTTGATGATGCAAGAAAACATCTTGCTACGTTTGACAAAAAATACGACATTGTTGTTCTAGATGCATATTCTGCAAATTACGTCCCATATCACTTGATGACAGATGAGTTCTTTGAGATTCTAGAGGAAAGAATGGAGTCAGATGGCGTCGTAGTGTCCAATGTTATAGGATCAATTGAAGGGGACAACTCCAAACTTGCAAGGGCAATATACAAGACTATGAAGGAGACCTTCCCTGTTGCATATGTTTTTCCTACTGAAAACCTGCCAACCAACATTCAAAATCTTATGATAGTGTCATCTAACAATCCATACGAGTTTGACAGGATTACACTATTGGAGTTGGCAAAAAATAGTCCTGCAGACTATCTTGTAGATGAACTAAGTAAACAAAATCATTTCTACGAGGGAATCATAAAGACATCAGACGTACCGTTTCTTACTGACCAACTCAATCCTGCTGAAGTTTTGACAAATCCTCTTACAAACAGGTCATACATGCAGGACTCTCAAGACCAACAGATTGAAAAGAAAGAACACAGAAACGATTCAATTAATTTGGGAATTGGTATAGTACTATCTGTTATTGCAGCAGCTTGGCTGTTTTATTTTAGAAAAGAGATATGGAATTCTAACTCCTTTAGGTTAAAGAAAGAAAGATAGAAGATTTGCCGTTATCAAGGGTGGTACCATACCATGATGACCCAATATGTGATCATAGTTACGACACAATTTTATCTGCTTAAAACATAGATAAGGGATTGAAAACATCCGAAGAATCTTTGACTAGTATAGATGCCAAGTGGCCTTTGACATCTCTTTTGATCTCAGTTATAGGCGTTACACTTTCCATGTGGGGTGCAAGTTGGGATATTACTTCCCATTTACTTCGTATTCCTGAGACATTTTTTACTCCATCTCATATGCTTTTGTATTCTGGGGTCGGAGTCAGTATTATCAGCGCAGTGATCTCTTTAGTTGTATTGTTGATAAAAAAACAGACAAGAAAGACATCCTTTGCATTCGGATTAAAACTGATTGTTCTGGGTGCAGTTATGCAGTTAATTGCAGGTCCTGGAGATTTTTACTGGCATGATATGTTTGGCATAGATGGGTTACTCAGTCCAACCCACATCACGCTGGCAATGGGTATACTGATAGTGTCGATGGGATCCCTGATAGGATTTGCTAGAATACGCTCATATATTTCAGAACCGAACAATCTTGTAAAAATTATCCTTCCCGTATCTTTTGGTATCTTTTGGTTTAGCGTAATGTGGGCAGTATTCTTTTTTGTGTTGCCAATTTCTGAAGGCGACACGCACAACTTTAACCCTGATCCATATGTCGCAATAACATTGAGTTTTGTGGCTTTGCCGTTTGTATTCTCTGTAGTGTTCTGGTCTGCGGCAAAGACCTCGGGCAGATTTGGTACGGCTAGTGCATCTGCACTGGTGTTTGTTGTGATGAATGTGACATCAAACATATTTACATCTGAGAATCTCTTATTCTATCTGCCCTTGTTTGCAATACCGATGGTCTGTGCAATACTTGCAGATTATATCTTGAATAAAAAATTTAAATCCAAAATCCTTTCAAGACATTTTGCTAAAATTTCAGGGGCCATACTTGGTTCAATGTTCTTTTTATTTTGCTTCCCCATGTTGGCAATGACCTTTTTGGATATTTACTTGTTCAATGATGTCTTTTCATATGATGTGCTACCTAGCGTATCAAACACCATACTTGATATCTTGATGCTGACAATTGTACCCGGTGCCATATCCGGAATGATTGGAATGATGTTGGCATCACGAAAGATAACTCAAATGTCCAATCCATATTTAGTTGCAAATTCTAAAATTTGAAATAAATTAGTTCAAAATCTTGAGTTGAATCTAACATTATAAATCTGAAACAATTACAACTCTTGTGACAAAAGTTCTAGTGTATATCGCATCAAGCTTGGATGGATACATAGCGAGGGAAAACGGTGCAATTGATTGGCTGCCAGAAACTGCTGAATCTGGATATGATGCATTTTACAACTCAATAGATACCGTGATTATGGGTAAAACCACATATGACCAAATACTAACTTTTGGAGAATATCCATACAAAGACAAAAAATCATTTGTTTTTACCAGGTCTACTCAAAATAAAGAGGAAAATATTGAATTTGTGTCTGATGTTGAGAAATTTGTAAAAGATGGTTTTCCAGGAGCAGGAGAAAACATTTGGCTAGTTGGTGGTGCAAAAATTATTGCATCTTTTCTTAATCAAGGGGCTGTAGATGAGATAATCATATCTGTGATTCCAATTCTTTTAGGCAAAGGAATACATCTCTTCAAAAATATAGAAAATGAGACAAAACTTGAACTTGTTAAAACTGTAAAATATGAAAAATTAGCTGATTTACATTATAACGTTTTGAAATAATCATATATCTATTTACACCAAAATTTATCGTCAAAATGGCAGTAGTACTGTGTAATTGAGACAACATTTCGGATCTAAAAAAAATTCAACAATAAATCGAAGTTAAGATTAGTGCAAAATCTGTAGTCCTAACTATATCCTCCCCTGCATGTTATACTCCCATTCAAATTTGAACCAAATTATTTACTTATAATACACTACAAGAAACATGATTTCTGGATATAAAATGGAGTTATTTTACTTTAGATAAATTCTAAAACAACATACCGAATTTTTACGATCAAATTCATTGGTGTCTTGAAATAATTTCTCATAAACAATATTAACAGAGTTTTTGCCCAATATTATAAACAAATGATGATTTGCAGATTACGTAAAATCAAGTTTCATTAAACAATTGATTATCAAATAATTATTAAGCAAAAAATTCCGTATTTTGATGTGCCATTAGATAAAATGCCTGATTCAGAGGAGTTCATTCCAACTCACAAATCGGTTGTGTTGCATAAGAAAGAAGAACCTGTTGCATGCATTATTGATGATTCAGATCCATCTTTATATGAATTACTTGAAACTAATTCTTCACTTCAAGCATCACTGACTGGTTTTCTAAACAAAGACGAAGAGTTTGGATTATTGTTTGGTTTCCAACTAAAGATCAAAACGGATGTTATGTTCTTACAGTTTACTGTTTATCCTAATGAAGAATTTATTGACACTGTAATCTTTGGGGAGAGAATATACATCATTAATGAAAAACTGAAACCACTTTTCACATTAAAGGTTGCAACAGATCAGTTTGTTATGACAAAATCAGAATTTGACAAATTCAAAAAAGATGATGTGAACATCTAAGCATTTTATAGATGATAATTTCTAAATTTCCTGATGGCAAATTTTGCCCAGATGTTAAAGGCAAGAGAGCCTATTTTACTTGACAGAGATGACGGTCATTGGTATCAAACAAAATTTGATAAGATCTATCCATCCATCAGCACTGTTTTGTCAGCTACGGCATCTGAGGAAAAGAAGAATGGACTCTCACAATGGCGAGAAAATGAACCTGCACATGAATACATCACTGCACAGGCTCAGCATGTCGGAACCCAGTCCCACAAAATAATTGAGGATTATCTGAATAATATTCTGTCATATGATGAATATGATTTACTTCCAATTGCTCATTTTAATAATCTAAGGCCATTTCTTGAAAATATTTCAGATATAATATGTATTGAACAGAAAATGTATTCTGACAAACTCAAAGTTGCAGGAACAAGTGATCTTATTGCAAAATATAATGGAGAACTATCCATAATAGATTACAAGACAAAAAGAAAACCCCAAGTTGATGATTTTATGTATGAATATTATTTACAAACTACAACTTATGCTCAAATGTTTCATGAGGTAACAGGTCAGAAAATTAATCAAGTGGTGATTTTAGTTAGTAGTGAAAAAAATACTCGACAGGAATTCATAAAATCATGTGATGATTATATTGAACCAATCAATAAAAGAGTGGAAAAATTTTATTTGAGTAATTTACTGTGAATAATTTAAACAGAAATAAATTGGATTGTATATTTGATTACTTATGGCAGATAAAATTACTGCATAGTAATTAAAATCACATGGAATAAATTTCGTGATTGTTGACATTAGAGAATCTGATGAAGGGAAAATATGATTTCTTATTCATACGCCATTAGGATTGAGAATAACAAACACAAAGAAAAAACAGGTAGAGCATCTCAGTGGGAAAGAAATATGCACATATTATGAAACTGATCATATACGAAATATTGTTGCAGATGAATTAGTAAAAAAATATTCAATCTAGTTACGCTGGAAAGTAGATTATACTCATCTTGGATTCAATCTTAATTTTACTCGTTCCATATTGATTGTTTCTTGAGCCACATAATCAGTTCCTTGTAAAGATTACTTTTTTCCATATTTAAAACTCCTATCTCAAGATTTGTGGATGATTTTACTGTCTTGGTATATTTCTCGTGGACCGCAAAAATTATTTTGTCTAGAAACATTTCATTTTGCATCTCTTTTTTTGCCAATTCTTCAGATTCAGTCATTGCAAAACTTGCAAATAAAACTCCATCAATCCAATATGCATGAGCTGCCTCAAGTGAAGACATCATTCCTATTAAGTCATCTAGATTTAGTTTTATCATATCACGAACATAGATCTTGTCATACGGCTTATGGATGAATTGGGTCATGATGATGTCTTTTTGTAGAGTTTAATGAATATTTGGAAATTTTATATCTAGTTTTGCTCAATTCACTTCATGGTTGAAGATTTTTCAGATTATGATTTATTCATAACAGAATTTCCAAAAAAGGGTTACAATCTAATAGATTATCTCCAAGGCAGGGTTCATTTTGCAGTGCTTGATCAAATGAAGTTAATGCATACTTCTGGAATGACTCCAAATAAAATTAGAGAGACAATTATGACAAATATTGTTGAAATCATTGATCACTTTGAGTCTGAAAAAAAATCAGAAAGTTCTTGATTCTAATGTTACAGAATCTGCCAAAATTATTTTATGGCATTTACAATAGCAGTTGTAATGAGGCATATCGTTGTCCATTCGGTACTTGCATTCTTTAGTATGTTCAATCATAGACACTGTAAATTCTTCTCCCTAGGATGATTCCTTGTATTCACAATAATCGCGTATTGATTCGTTAAGATCTTTTATTAATTGAGCATCTGAAAAATCGGCATTCTTTAACATATCCCATTTTTTCTCAATATCTTCTTTTAAAACATAGAGTGTTCTCTTATCGTCGCAATGCATGAATAATTCACCTTCCTGTAGAATTTATGATTATTCATAAAAAAAATAATCCTTACAACTTCATAGTACTTAATGTCTTTGTTTTAAGTCTACATCATTTTAGACCCATTGCTGAATTAAATCTGAACTTGATATCATTTGGAGATAGACATGAAAGTAAGATTACATCTTTCATAATGATTGATCATTATTTTACACATGATAAATCTATAGAATTGCAATTTAACAAAGATAAGTAATTTATCAGTACTATGTACAAATTAGCAGTTGATTCTTTAAATTAAATATTCATTCAATGTGGCTGCCTAGCCATATAGATGATGTAGTTCAATCTTCCATGAATTTTTAATCTAACCATTTTTCATTCTTGTAGGTTTGCCATTTTTTCATAATAGTACTCCTGTTTTTTAAGGTCTCTTTCGGAAATTATCCTACATTTTCTCATAGGTACTAATCTTGAAATTTGCTCATATGTTTTCATATCTCTAACATCTGCAGCATATGCAATCTGAAGCAAGGGTGATTTTTCTTCAATCATGGGTTTTGCATTTTCATATCCCCCACTTTGTCTCATTCCTGTTCGAAATAATCCTATGTGTGTTTTGCTTTTTGATATTTGTGGATCTTGATAACAACAAATTGCAAATTCATCATTATCTTTTTCAATGATTGTTATTCTGGTAAATTTGTCGCTCCAGTCTTCAACTTCTCTAGCTATGAATGTGGCTTCTTTTTTGTCTTCAAAAACGGTTGATACTACCAATCTATCTTTTTCATATGCCCATGAAATTCCATAGAAATTTTTGCGCCAATCAATCTCAAAAGACATAGCATGTATCTGAAAAATTAACAAATTAATGCTTTCGAATTCGAATCGTAATTTTATTTTTAAATAAAAAATATGACCAGCACATATTCTTACAAAATTTAAGAAAGAGTAAAATCATAAATTAGAGTAATTTTAGATAATATGTGCTAGTTTTTACATATTCAAAAATTTAAACAAATTAATGCTCTAATGTTATCCTAGGACAATTTTTTAACTAGACATGATTAAAAAACTCGTCAGATAATTCATTCAAGAACTAGATGATATTTCTTAGGGGCAACTGCATTTTTCTCGTTTACCACAATAGGGACAATTACAATCACAGTACAATAATGCCTGTCCACATGGTTCACATTTTGTGTACTCTACAAAATCCTCTTTCAATATACATTACCTTCCATACATTTACAATGCAATATAAAATTGATAAGTGGTTTGGCCAAATCTCTTAAAATTAGTTTTATTTTTTAATCAGGATTAAACAAATGTTTAAAATTGTGGGATAATTTTTAGATTCAAAATGGAACTCTGATTGACTTTTTTGTTTAGGGACTAAACGTTTTACAAACAATCATTATGAGTTGTACATTAGATTCGTTTTTTCAATAATGCTTCTTGAGGTGTTTTTCCTTTGTTTACTTCCCAATGCCAATTATGATGTTTTTTCCAATGAGTTTCTAATTCTTCAGTGGTGGGTTCTTTTCCAAAAGGGGTTCCACATAACTTACATTGAATCACTTTTCTCACATCATTTTTTCTTTTTTGTTTAATAATTGGATGACATTGTACTGGAAAATTCTCATCATATATCATATTGTACTTTGAATTGTATAAAATTAAGAGTTTCGTTTTGAATGATCATTTTTTGAACTTGATGTTTTTCTAATCTTTGTGTTTGATTTATTTTTTATGAGATTATTTTTCTTTTTACTCCCTTGGAATTTCTCTCTTCTACGTTTTCTTTCCAAATCCATTAACGCGTAAATTTTTCCTGTTTCACATAATTTCATATTACCAGTAATTGGATCATGAATCGACTCAAGAGTACCATCAGACAGTAATTCTCCAACAATACTCCATGCCATGCTTTCTGAAATATCAAATTTGTAAGGAATTGTTAAAACTTTTGTAAAAAATCCATTCTTTGAATTTCTTAAAATAAATTGTTCAACTTTTTGTTCAGTTGTAAGTGACGGTTCTCTTTTTGTAAATCGTCTATAAGGTTTTCTTTCTGACATACTTTGTTACAAATTTTCTAGTATTTTAGGTAAATCATTTAGCATGAATGGTATCAGGATCATTATTTCCTGGCAGATATTTATCCCCTAGTTTGTTTTTCATGTTATCATCAAATTCTTCCTGTAATCTTGTAAGGTAAATTTTAGCTTCAGTCTCATCATCTGGAATGCCAGTATCTACATCATAATTGAAACCTGTTGCTAAATGATAAAACTCTTCAAAAAATTCTTTACAATCAATTACATCTGCTTTATGATTAATTGATGCTATAAGACAATTATTATCTATTCTAAAATTCATACAAATTTCTTCCTCAATCATGGTATCTACAATTACTGCCATGAGGTATGGAATGTATTTTTTATCCAATATGCATTGACCTTTATTTGCTATCCAGAGTTCATGACCATCAAGCAGATAATCAAAAGTCCTGACTATGACATCTCGAATATTTGAATCAGGGTATGCAGATTTTGAATTCCATGAATCTGTTTTGAAACTATTAGGTTCTACAAAAACGACATCAAATTTTAAATGTTCATTAACTTGCTCATACTCCCAAACTTGCTTGTTGGTCCACATTGGTGAGAATTTTTCTATGGTGGTTTTTGTTCGTTGATCCAATATTTTTCTATTTTATTTCTATAGTTTAATCTTTCTTATGCTAGTTGTTAATTCCTGATTTAAGAAATTCTAGTGTACATTCGGTAAGTTCGATACTAGAATGTTTTTTTATGCTATGTTTACAGTTAGGACAAGTTCCAAGATCGTCATTAGAAAATTCGTCTCCTACTTGTTTCATACAACACTCCATTAATTCATCTGTAGAGTGTGATTCCATTGCAAGTTTACATGTTGGGCATTCAGTCAAAACTATATTCAGTTACTCTGCATGTGATTATTATAAATTATATTTGATCTTTGCATACAATTCATGTGAATTTAGATAAATTTCAAAATGAGTTGGTTTGTATTTGTAAACAGCGTGTAATATTTGATGTTGTTGGAGATATAGAATGCGATTGGGGTTCTCACACTGTAATTCAATGTCCTAAATGTGAGGAACTTTTTTCAGTGGATAAACCATGCCAGGCATTCAAAAGTATTGAAGATTTGCTGAAAATTAATGATGTCTTTTATTCTCAAGAAGAATTACTCGAATACATGTCAAGTTCACATACTTGTTAATATCACTAATTTTCTACTAGTTAAGATGTATTCTTGATGTAATGTGTAAATTAATGAAATTATGAATCAATTTATCTTTAATCTGATTTTAAATTACTCGTTTGCTATCCAAATAATAGTACTAAACCAACAACTAATGCTGCTACTGAAATACCCATCCAGACATAAAATTTCTTTAACACATAGTTTTCCAGTATCATCTAAAATTAATAGGTTTGAAATCGCATCATTGTTTACAGTTGATTATATCGTGTATGAAATCAACTTTGAGCAAATTATTTAACAAGTATTTCTCATGGTTTTCATGAGCAAGACCTCAAACAAATCTAAAAAAAGAGCAAAAAGTACAGACAATACCTAGTTTAATGATGAATTATTTACAAAATAATTTTCTTTTAAATTAAACATTTGTAATAATGAAAGCAAGCAAGTTTGATGTCTTATTTCATCGACTCTTTGGGAGTTACAGACAGACATTAACCCGCAATCATCTTGCTTTCAATATTTCTAATGCCTAATGTTTCTAAAAATTCTTAAAATGAAACATGTCTTAAATTTTGATCAAAAAGGGTTAAAAAATTGATCCATTTTTTCAGCATAAACAAGATTTGAGATTTAATTAGATATTATCAGATACAATCTACAAAATAATCCAAAATACAATATTAAAGCTTAAAACCAATTTTTGTAAAGTGAACAAGATGCTCATCTCATGCAGAGGTATACAAAAAAACCACCATGTAATAGAATGCATGTTTCTTTACGAGGGTAACTGGGGAGATAGAAAATTAATTGAACATGAAAAGTTTCACAAATCACTTCAGAATAAAACTGATTTTTGGTTGGGTTTTGAAACATCTCAATTTTTTAAAATGAATAGTCGTTATGGAAAAAGAACATAGTCATTCTATTAAAAATACAACTAATTGTTAAAAGTGAACAAAAATATCATTATTTTCAAATACATCAAAATAATTTTATTCTCTTAGAAAATATCAACTGTTGTGAGTCAAAATCATGTATTAGAATGGAGTAAAAAAAAACTTCTCAAATGGTCTGATTTTAAGGCAGAATCAAATCCTGCTGCATTTGAAGACGCTCATAGTACAATTAAATATCGATTTACATGGGTAATAGATTCGGATAAAAATGGCAACCAAATTATGTTTCTAATTGATGACATTCGTGTTTTTGTAGAATTTCACTCTATTCTTTCATGGGTTAGGTCCTCTCAGTCTAATGATAGTTTATTAAAACATGAGCAAGGAATTTTTGATCTAGCCGAATTGGTTAAACGTGAAAATCTAAATGCATTACAAAATATTTTTTACGGAAAACAATTTCCCACAAGAGGCAGAAATGAACAACAACAAAAACAATTTGCAAAAGAAGATTCTGGTAAAATGATTGCACAGGAAGTTGAAAAACTTGAAAATATTTATAAAAAAAAATGTCAAGAGTATGTTGAACAAACGAATTTTGGACAAAATCAAGAAAAACAATCTGAGTATAATTTAATGTTTGAAAAATTAAGACAGTGATATTACCATTCAAAATAAATTGATTTTGCACAATCAAGTTAATGATATTATTTAATGAAGGATATGTATATTTTACCTAAATTCAAATTGTGTAAACTCTGAATTAAACTTATCATATTATTACAAATTGAATATACAAAAAGAGAAGTGTACTACAGTTAACGACATTTTGTAAGTATCTTGTAATTATTGAGATGTGTTGCCAATAACTTTGTCTTCTGGAATTGAATTAATGTAGTTTACCAAACTTCTATAATATTTTAAATGAAAATTTAGATCTTTAATTTCTGTTTGTCTTAATTCCTCAAGTTCTGGACCAAAGTCTATTTTGTCTGTATTAATGTGGTTTAACGTATTTTCATTAACTTCAATCATATGAAAAAGACTGTGAAGTACTTCTCCTTTTGTAAGACTTCTTTCACATGATTTTTTTAACAACACTTCTACCCAATCCATGATGATTTTGAATATAATCAATATATTCACCCCTGAATTTGATAAATTCTAACCTTAGCTCTAATTTTTTTTAGTCTATTATAAACAGATTATTTTTTTTCTGCCTTCTTTTTTCTATCCATGATTTCTTGGTTTCTTTCAATATCAGAATGCACCTCAACATGATCATAGAGTTGCTCCTTAGAATCAAATAGTTTCTCGCAATAGTAGCATTGATGCATTCCTATATTACGATCATCTTAGATAAATTACTTTTGGAATTTAAGTAAAATTTATTCTTAAAATATAAGATACGGTATTATTATATTCAAATTATACTTTTATTTCGTTTTGCCTGTTTGATAAAAGAGAGTTAGGATAAATCATCTTTGCCACATACAGTTTTTTTATTTAGAGTGACTTGGCCTGTATCAGAAGAGAATCAACGTACACAATTGTAGGTGTAGTACTATTTTCTAAAATGTAGTTTTGTTAATTATTTGCAGCAATAAGCTGATACCAAATAATGTAACAACACCTATTGCCAAATTTGCATAATTCATTATACTTGACATGACATTATTTTAAATTTTTGATATTAATCTAGTACGCTTAGATGTAATGTAATTTTAATAAGTTTCTACTTTAATCTCTGAATTACAAATAGGTATTTTCCCATTTTCTTTTCTAAAATCTTCAATTAACTGCAATTGACGTTCTTTTTGGTTATCTGTGAATTCTCTTTGATAGAATCGAGTTTTTTGTTTACATTCATTTTCTGAAAATTCGGTGTCCACATATTCGGTAAATGTTATTTCCATATTGTTTGTCTCTCCGATGAAGATCGGTTCTTTATTTCTATTATACAATACATAAACTCCAGAATGAGGTTTAACAAATTTGGCACTATCTAACCAAACTCTTAGCTTATCTTCCAATAATTCCATGTTTTTGTATGATCTATGACATATTAAAACTAGTTAGCAAAAATTATGATGTTATAAGCAGATCTATCCTTTTAATATTGGTTAGTAACTGGTAACATGGTCTTTTATTATTACTACAGCACTAAAAAAAGAGGATCAAGTGTTTTGATAATTTCACACATACAATCAAGATAGAATCTACAAAATCAAGAAGCAAGTATTCTGAAAAATTTTCTAAAATCAAACAATACTGTGACTTAAAAAGAATCCCAATTAGACGAATAGGTATATCAACTTATACATTCTTCAAATAAATATGCTGTGTTATGATCTGAATTAAATAATTCTAATTATTTGTTTTTGAGAATCTTGACATTATTTATTACCCATGTTTGTTTCTAAAAAGTAATGTCATTCAAGTGTCCTGTATGTCAAATACAAGATCCAATGAGATACATTACAAAACAACATCTGGAACTTCATATCAACCATCGTCATCCCGATGTATCCAAATTGGTCGGTAAAGGAATACAATTTTAAAACTAATTAATTAATTTTTTTTATTCAGATATCCCAAACGTCAATGATGCCCTTCAAATATGCATAGTCGTTACAGATCCTACAGCATATAATATCATATTCAAACCCCTTGACCTATTTTCACAGATTGTTCATTTAAGTTAATGATTAAATATTCCTAACCAGCACTTGGATGTTTTGGCGTGTTGTTCATTATAAAACTGAGAGTTTTGTGTGAAGAAATCAAAATGCGGGGTTTTAATATTGATAATAAACAAGTGAAATCCTGTCTCTTTTAGAAAATTTTCCCGATCAATTTACTCCACGAGAAATTCAAAAAGAGATCATTTCTAAAATGGAATCTAACTTAAAATCAGGTTTTAAAAAAATCATTCTTTGTGCACCAACAGGGGTAGGTAAATCTCTTGTTGGTGCTACCATTTCAAGATATTTTGATAGTTCTTTTACTATTACGGCGTCAAAACATCTTCAAGATCAGTATATCAAAGATACCCCATTTCTAAAACCCATTAAGGGAAAACAAAATTTCCCATGCCCTAAACTCATGTCTTCAGAGAAAGTAGAAAATATGGTTAGAGCAATGCGATGGGGATTGACATGCGATAAGGGAGTATGTCAAGAAAGAGTAAACAAAAATGGTAAAGAAGTCTTCGAGGTCTGTAAATTCAAGCCTACAATAAAACAAGTTGAAGAAAACACATATGATTCACAATGCTGCCCTTATTATCTACAGAAATATCAAGCTCTTACCTCAAAACACTCCCTTTGGAATTACCATGCATTTTTCACCATTATGAAATTTAACAAAAAATTGTTTGCAGATTATCTAGATAGAAAAGTCACTGTTTTTGATGAGGCTCATAAAATTGAAGACCAGATAATCCAATTTGTGGGGTTTGACATCTTTAGTGGACAAGTAGATGAATGTAATCTTAATACAAAGAAGTATGATTTTACAGATTTAGATTCTGTAATACAGCTAACTGATGACATGGCATATTCGTATGCAAATAAAATCAAAGATATTAAAGAAAGTCCTGCTTTTCAAAAAGAACCAGATTATGAATTAATTGCAGGGTTAGAACGGCGATATAATAGAACTGCACAAGCTAAAATAGACATTCTTACAGACAAAGAAAATTTTGTTGTAAATGATCCAGTTAAAGATTTTAATGGAAATTTCAAGACTATTTCTGTAAAACCAATAGATGTTTCAAAATTTGCAGAGTCATTTTTTGAAACTGAATACCAATTATTTATGTCTGCAACAATAGATAAATCAAGTTTCTGTGAAAATATGGGTCTAAAAAAAGAGGACGTCGCATTTGTTGACACTGCAAAATCTCCATTCCCTATTGAGCATAGAAAAATTGATCTTCTTAATATCAGACGATTAAGTTATGGTTCAACTGAGGAGGATGAGATCGAGGTGATTAAAACAATTGACAGAATTTTAGATGAGCATTCCACTGAGCGGGGATTAATATTGACATCATCTATTCCAAGGTGTCAGAAAATAATTCGTTATCTGTCTCCTAAAAATACTAAAAGAATTAGAATCTGTCATAGCAGAAACAAAGATGGAAAAACACAAGATGATATAATTACCGAACATGCATCCGATCCTACAGGAGTACTACTTTCATCCTCATTATGGGAAGGAGTAGATTTGAAAGATGATTTATCCAGGTTTCAGATTATAGCAAAAGTTCCATATCCAAATTATACCGAAAGGAGAACCAAAGCAAAAATGAACAAATTTCCTTTGTGGTATACATCTCAAACCCTCACAAAATTGTTACAAGGATTTGGCCGCTCAATTAGGAGTGAAAATGATTGGGCAAGAACATATGTCCTTGATACTGCTGCAAATAATGTTTTTTTTAAAGCACAGCAAATGATTCCAAATGCATACTATGATGTTTTAGGAATGGAGAATCTGTAGACAGCACTAATTTGATAAAATATGGTTTTACTTTTTCTTCCTACCATCTCTGATGATTTTTCTGATCGTTGATCTATAAACATTATAAACACATTGATCATTATTCTGAAAATATTCAAAATCCTTTAATTGATTGTGAGTATACTTTGATACATTACTCCAAAAATCAGACTGTATTTAGTAACAAAAAACAAACATTATTTTCTAAATGATGGTTTTATCAAAAACAGGTTTAATTCTCTTATACAACATATGTTACAGAATTGGTGTTGTAATAGCACCTTGTGCAGCAGAGCCCACTAGGGATGCATATTTAGCAAGTGCTCCTGTGGTGTAATTTGGTTTGGGTTTACTCCATTGTTTTCTTCTAATTTCTAACTCGTCTTCAGATACATGGAGATCAATAGTATTAGTCTCTGTATCTATTGTGATTTCATCATCATTTTTTACCAATGCGATTGGGCCCCCAACATAAGCTTCTGGTGCAACATGACCCACCATAAATCCACGTGTTCCTCCAGAAAATCTCCCATCAGTTACCATTGCTACTTTTTTCCCTAATCCCTGTCCTACAAGTGCAGCAGTTGTTGCTAGCATCTCTCTCATTCCAGGACCACCTTTTGGCCCTTCATATCGGATTACTACCACATGACCTTCATCTATCTCTCCTTTTGCAACAGCGTCAAATGCATATTCTTCTCTATCAAACACACGTGCCTTTCCAGTAAATCTTGTCATCTCTACCCCTGCAGTCTTGATTACTGCTCCTTCCGGAGCTAAACTTCCTTTCAAAATTACGGCAGTTCCTACTTTATGAAGAGGATTTTCAATGGATCTGACAATGTGTTGCTCAGTATCTTGTATCTTAATAGACAAAAGATTTTCTTTGATTGATTTCCCTGTAACTGTCATACAGTTTTCATTAAGCAATCCCTTCTCAAGTAATTTCTTTAAAACAAAGGGTATCCCTCCAATCTTGTCAAGGGAATTCATCACATAATTTCCACCTGGTTTCATATCTGCTAAATGAGGTGTTTTCTTTCTAATCCTTTCAAAATCATCATAACTCAAATTGATATTTACTTCATTTGCAAGTGCAAGCAAATGTAAAATCCCATTAGTCGATCCTCCTACAGAATTTAACATCGTGATTGCATTTTCAAATGCTTCAAAACTCAAAATTTCTTTAGGTCTAATGTTCATCTCCAATAGTTTGGCACACGCAACTCCTGTATCATATACCATCTTGTCTCGTCTGTCATCTTCTGCAGGAGGACTGGCGCTTCCGGGTAGTGCAAGTCCTATAGCCTCAGAAATTGATGCCATTGTATTTGCGGTGAACATGCCCCCACAAGAACCTGAACTTGGGCATGCAGTATTCTCAATATTTTTTAATGATTCAAGTGATAATTGTCCAGAGTCATATGCACCTACTGCTTCATATACATCCACAATTGTTAATTCCTGTCCATCTAGCATTCCTGGCATAATGGTTCCACCATAGACAAACACTGATGGTACATTTAGTCGGGCCATTGCCATCATGGTACCAGGTAAACTTTTGTCACATCCCGCAATACCTACTAGTGCATCATATTGATGTGCTCTGACCATTAATTCAATTGAATCTGCAATAACCTCACGAGATACAAGTGATGATTTCATTCCTTCATGTCCCATTGCAATTCCATCACTTACTGCTATTGTTGAAAATTCTCTTGGTGTTGCCCCTGTATCAGATACTCCTTGTTTAGCTTTGAGAGCTAATCTTGGCAGATGAATATTACACGGTGTGGCTTCATTTCCGGTATGACATACGCCGATAAATTGTTTAGATAAATCATCATCATCAAGCCCCATAGCTTTGTACATTGCTCTTTGTGGTGCTCGCGATGTCCCTTCTACGACATTTTTGCTAGAAATTTCCATGACATGTAAATTCCAGATTGCTATAATTTAGACTTTATTGAAATTGTAATAGTTTTCTTTTAGCATGAATAAGATAATATGATCATTAGTGGGGAAGAGTTATTTATATCGTTAAAAGTACATACAAAAAAAATTAAAAAACTAGAATTTGGTTCTTGTAAAACCAAGTATATGATGAAGACTCATTCAAGGAGTCTAAAAAGAAACCAAATGATACAACAGAATTAAATCCAATCATCCAATTAAATTTCGTTTGTTGATTTGACCTTTATTTAGTGGAGAATTCAATTAACTCTAATGCATTCAAATAGTTCCGCAAAAGACATGGCAAAAAAAGGACTAGACAATTTACTTTCAAACAAAAGCCAAAATATAGTAGATGTTATGTTGGGACGAGAGAATACACAGACAGTAAGCTCGGATATGCTTGTAGAGGAAGTCCAGAAAAGAGTATGGAATGCACTCAAACAAGATCAACAGTACTCTGATGTTATCACTGATTCTGATAGATTTCTTCGCGATAATGTTTTTTCTAGTACAACAATGATTGTAATGTATGTGGATCTGGTAGGCTCCACACAGATGGTCATGGACCTTCCACAAAAACAATTGGCCATGATAGTAAGCTCATTTGCTCAGGAAATGGGATATGTTATAAAACAACATAATGGGTATATTCTAAAATACGTAGGAGATGCAGTAATAGGTTACTTTGCAGAAAAAGGAAGTGTTGCCAACATTGCAGACAGTTCAGTTAGTTGTGCAGAATCAATGCTTAAAGTAGTAAAAACAGGAATTAATCCAGTTTTACAGCAATATGACTACCCTGATCTTGCCATAAAAATTGGAATTGATTTTGGGGAGAACACAATCATTCGTTATGGGGATAATGAGGAAGAATCACACGTTGATCTCCTTGGACCTTCAATGAACATGGCGGCTAAAATACAGGGTCATGCTCAACCAGACCAGATTCTAATAGGAGATCAAGTTTACAAAAAACTAGACTCTGCCATACAGGAATATTTTGAGCAAGTCAAATGGAAAGATAGTATCTGGAATTATAGAAATAAAGTTACTGGAAAAATATATCCAGTTTATGCATATGTTGGGAAATAGATGGTGAGTGATTTTGTCGCTTACAAAAATACCTAGCACACAAGAACTGCGAGAAATAATTATTGAATTATTAAAAAAAGAAAACTTAGATGATGCATGTTACGTTGACATGCTAAACTATGCATTGGGATTATTTAATGAACAGAATCTAAAGAACAGGTATTATGGATACCACAATACTAGTCACGAGATGATAGTAACTTATAACACTCTTTTGGCATCAAGAGGAAAGGAATTTCATGGTACAGTGTCTAAAGAGGACTTTAAGCATCTGTTCACAGCATCACTGTTTCATGATTATGAACCAGGCAAAATAGAAGATAAACCTCATGAAGAGAGTGCAGCAAATTTTGTGACTCAAGATAAGAAACTCTTGAATTTGTTCAAAGAATCTGAAATTGATTCTCATCTTGTAGCATCATTAATCTTGCGAACATCCTATCCATGGAGTTTAAAAAAATCAGAGTATGAGCCCTTGATATTAAGCCATTTTGTACAATCAAAATATGCCCATAATAAAACAATGCAGGAACACTATGCCAATCTAGGATGGTTCATGTCGGTTGCGGACAGAATAGGTGCATACGCACTAGGAGATTTTTTGGATGCGATGGAACTTGCAAAAAAGAATGCACATTCGCTGGGATGGGGTTCTGAATACATAATACAAAGAAGCGTAACATACTTTGAGACACTGCTAAACGAAGAACAGGAGATGACAGATAAGGTGATGCGCTCAATTCCAAAATCAATGCGCAAGACATTCATGAATAATGTTTTGGGATTTTTCAAACTTCGTGAAAAAGAACTAGAGGTACGAGCATCAATAGTATATGATGAAATTAAATTAACAACAAATTTGGAAAAATGTGAATTTGATGACGAACAGGCAAACAGTTTGTTTGATATCTATGACGAACTTCCAGATCCTCTTCAGTTTAAGAAAAAAACATTCTTTGAATCCCTTAAAGATCCAGAAACCATTCTAATTACATTGAGACTAGGATCCAATACTGGAGAGATATTGGGGTTTGCCAAAGGTGGGCCACTGGAGGGTTATGGGCTTCCAGATAGCATCAATGATACGAATTATGGAAAATCCAATACTGTTTTTTTGGAACCATTAGCACTAAAGATGGGATATTGGGGTCAGGGTGGAGGCTCACAAATGAGACAACACTTCAGGAAGATTGCAAAAGAAAAAGGCTATGATTTTCTAACCAGCTTACAATTGCGTGAGGTCATACAAAGAAGAATAGAAAGAAATGACAGTATAGAGTTTGTCCAGCAACTTAATCCTGAAAAACTAGACTATTACAGGGTAATTCTTTGAGATTATTTTTAGATTTATAATAACCTCCCTCTTGATGACATAGACTTGTGACGTCTCTTAGTAGATTTATGATTCAATTTCTAACAAACATTGTTTATCGTGATGTGAGTTTTTGGTTCTGTAATGTCTAATGCTTTTTTTTAAATCCCTATTTAAAAAATTTTGATGAATTGTATGTAATTAGAATTTGCTTAAAATCCACCTACTTGTATTCTTCATCTTATTCAGATCCTTTTTTGAGATCAAGTTGATGTTCTTCTTAATTCATTTCTCCTTGTTCTAGTTTTATCCATTTCTCTTCTAGTTCTTTGGAGGCTTTTTAGATATGAGTTAGTATTCAGTATAGGTATATGAATACTGGATCTAATTTACAAAATTGACCGCTTCTAATGTAGTGGTATAACATGAAGATATATCCAATGTGATGAAAAAACAAGATACTCACATCGGAATTATTTTTATCCTTTGTAATTTAGACTCATCCAAATACCAGTTCAATTGACATCAGAAATCCACAGTTACAATTGAAATGAAGAATATCAGTCATACAGATTGCCATTAATCCAGTTTCTATTTCATGTATGAATTTGGTTAACCACTATATTCTTAATCAATGCTCTTCACTGTATTACTCACACATCATCATACCCTTTTCAATCAATATTATTTTATAAAATAAAGACAAAGTAGTACTTTATTATTAGTTAATTTACTTTAATTATTCCTTGACTTACTAGAAACTCTATTCCTTTAACAAAATCTCGTTCAGAAATTAAATCGTCTGACCACCATCCAGCGTTACTCTTAACCCAATCAGGGATTTTATTACTTTGATTAACTGTGTTTTGTTCTGTAATCTGGATTTTCATCAATCCCTCTTGAATTAAAAATTGAATTCCTTCGATGAATGAATTATCATCTATTTGACCATCAGACCACCATTTTGCATTGTTTTTTATCCATGTTGGAATAGGGATGATTTTTTCCTCTTGTGTTACAGATTTCGATATTATACTAAAATCAGATACCGATGTCAAAAACTTTTCAAAGTTTTTAGAACCTTGTCCTGTTAAGATTAATTTTAATTGAAATTTGCCATCGGAAGGAATTATGATACTCTCTGTGGCAATTCCATTTGGAGCTAAAATACCAATATGTGTTTCAGTGCTACCAACATTTGACCAAATCTCTTTTCCAGAAGAATCTGTGATACTATATGCAAATAGTATATCTTTTGCGGGATTGGTATTTACATCAAAAAATGAAAATGTGAATGATGTTTTTTCACCTGCCCTTAACTTTGAATCCCATAACACTTTTGCAGTGAAGTCATTCTCAAATGTAAAATCAAGATGATTAAATTCTATTTTTTCTCCAGAAAAAATCTCAACGTTTATTGTGTCTTTTTTGTTTTCTGAACCTAGATTACTTTCTATTAATACAAGTTCTTCATGTGAAATATTTATTCTGATAATGTTTTCATCAGGGAGGGAAGTATCAAATTCAAAGGAACTGTCGTGTAATTTTATTCCTTCAACAAATACATTTACACCATACCCTTGTTTAAAAGTTAAAAAATCTTTTTCCATAGATATTATTTGAGTGTTGCCAGAATCATGTTGTTGGTCATACTCATTATGATATGGTATTTCATATTCAATTTTTTTTAATGACTCATCATAATTAAAATTAGAGATTTTGTTGTAAGATTTTATCGATATTGGGAATTCTTGAGCATTAGCTGTTTTGATCAGAAATGTTTCTTTTTGAGGAATGTGTAAAAAAGTCTCAAAAAGTAAATCCTTAACAGTCATTGTTTTTGGATTTGTTGCACCAACAATGGAGACTTTTACATTATATTCACCGCTTTTGTTAAAAACAGGCCCCTGAATTACAGGGATTGAGTCTCCTCGTGCATAATAGGCACCAGCTATAGCATGTTTTTCACCAAAATATTTTGTACATTTCCAAAGATTTTGCTCTTTACATCCTGTTGTAGGTCTAATATCTAAATCGAGTTTTCCATCATCATCAAAAAAGTATTCATTGGCAACCAAATTATTTTCTTGGAAAATTTGAACGCGATATGTAACACTTTTTATGTTGGCATTAGTATCACTATCAAAAAATCTAATTGATAGGTTTGCGTTTTTGGTTTCATTATAGTTAAAATCTGCAGGTGATAGAATCGTACTTAGTGACACTTTTAGTCCATCTAGATCAATTGGTGGTGAAAGTGCCCCTGAATGATGCTGTGCATATGATGGAGAAAATGAGATAACAAATAGTGCCGCAAATATTATCAACATCCATTTTGGAATCATGACTTTAGATGTATTGAGGACATTAAAAACATTATAATCATTTTGTTCTATTTAGATAGTCTAGGCAAAACTAGAATTGAGATGTATTTCATACAGGTAAACGGAATATAATTGAATTTACAACCTGGACAGCGTCTAATTTCAGGTTTAATAAAATAACGAATTAATTTTATTAAAATTAAATTGGAGTGTTTTTTTTTGATTTAATATAGATAATATTTATTTTCAATTTACAAGCCAAAATCAATTAAAACAAAAGTCTGCTATGAAAGGACATCATAATAAACTACTTGATAGTTTGACGTAAAGATATAATTGATCGTAAGATTAGACCAGATATCCCCAAATTAGATTTAAGAAATTCGCTTACCCTCAAAAGGTAAAGCTCCCCTCTAAAACCTTCATCATAAATCATTTCAACAGAGCCTTTATCGGTATCAACAAATGAGGTAATTAATGAATACTGCCCAAGTTTTGCATCAGTTCTTTCAAGATACAGACGTAATTCAACTTTAGATATTATAAAATCATCTTGTGTGAAATTTCCTGAAGAGAATAAAATTTGAACGTCATCAGGAGTTTTATCAACTCTAGTAGGATCATGAAGATCAATTTTATGCATCAGATGTCATGCATCGTCATTGTTAATTAAGTGATATTTGTACGAAAATTTTCATCATCCATTGCATATTAAAGAGTATTTGCGATAGTATTATTTACCGTGAAAAATTATTTTGTAAATATGGACCCACATAGATTTCATGGTAAAGACATACCTCACATAAAACTAGATCCAAAAATGACCATAGAAGATTTAGTGGATGTGTTTGCAAGTTCAGGGTATAACGGTAGACAGCTTGGAGATGCAGCTAAACTTTATGCAAAAATGATTGAGGATGATGCAATAATTTGTCTTACTGTTTCTGGAGCAATGACACCAGTAGGGTTTGGTGGAATAATCAAAACACTAATCGAACGTGGGTTTATAGATTGGATTGTAACCACAGGTGCCAACGTATACCATGAAGATCATTTTGCATGGGGGTTACCTGTCAAACAAGGAAGTTTTGACGTAGATGATATGAAATTGTATGAAAATGAGATTGTTAGAATTAGGGATGTCTACATCAAATTTAAAGAAACGTTGGAAGCTGAAGACATGTTAATTCAAAATATGTTTGGAGAAGATTTTCCAGATAGACCATTTACCACAGCAGAATTTTGCAATAGGATGGGAAAGATTAGTAAAGAAAAGGCAAAATATCCCGAAAAAAGTTTCATTACGACAGCTTACGAGTATGATGTTCCAGTGTACATCTCAACAATAAAAGATTCATCACTTGCACTAAATTTAGCTGTTCATAGACTAAAAGGCAAAATATACAATCTTGACTTTGTTAGAGAGATAATTGAACAAGCAGCAATCCTATATGGTTCAAAAAAATCAGGAATCTTAGAGCTTGGAGGAGGAGTTCCAAAAAATACAGCTCAACAAACAGGTCCGATGCTAGATCAAATTTTAAAAAGGAGTGATGGAGGTCAAGATTACATTATACAAATTACAGATGCACGACCAGATACAGGAGGCTTATCAGGTGCAACATTGCAAGAAGGTAAAAGCTGGGGTAAAGTGCAAGATGCACATCATGATATGGTGACAGTTTATGCAGATACAACAATTGCTTTTCCAATTCTTGCACTGTATGTTTTAAGTAATCAAAAAAAAAGAAAACCAAAACGACTCTACAAACAATTAGACAAACTATACGAAAAACTTAGTGATGATTATTTTAAAAATCCTGCAAACAAAGTAAAGAAGTTAAAAAAGAAAAATTAAAATTTGTCATATCTTGCGCGTTCTAGATCTCTATCGTCTTTAGATTCTTTTTTCCATTCTTTGTAATGTTCTTTGCAAAGAACAGTTTTTTTACCAGCAGAGTTTACCCGTAGTCCCGCATTTTCAACTTTAGTTGTGTTAAGAGAGCGGGCACCATCATGGTCACATCCCTCAACATTGCATTTTGCACCTTTTGATACAATGCCCATATAGTATAGTAATTAAGATGTTATTTATACTTGAAAATATTTTGTAAACTTTCATTTTAGTTTAGACCTAATTCATCAAATTGTTCATCGTTTATAAGAGGAATATTTTTTTCTTAATTTATGGCCGGAGGAAAGAAATCTACAACAGCGACCAAAGATAAATCTACAGGTACCAAAGATTCCAAAAAAAGTAAAAAGGATAAAGGAGAAAGTGGTGCAGCAAGAAAAGCAGAGATATCAGTCAAGGTTAATGAACAACAGGCAATGAAAATTATTCAAAACTCAAAAGTAGTTACAGTACAAGATCTTGCTAGACAAACAGGAGTCAAAATTTCAGCAGCAAATAAATTTCTAAAAGAATCCGCAATCAAAGGAACAGTAAAAAGAGTGGGCGGTTATTCAGGGCATCGTTTGTATCAAGCAGTCTCTTCATAAATACAAAAAACATCTCCAGATGTTACATTGTTTAATGCGTCTATGTTTTCGCCCAATTTTCCAATAGGAGTCATAGTTTTCCCAGGTGCAACATTGTTAGTAAAAAAACAGATACTCCCAGTAGAAGGTAAAAATGCCACATCACCTTTTTTGAATTCAGATCTTGATCTTTCAATTCCAGAATCAATATTTGTTTCAAAATAAAAAATACTATTTCCTAGCTGATGAGCATGCCCTTCTAAAGGTAACGATCTCATGATTATTCCAACAGTTCTTGGCGACAGATGACGTTTAAGATCACATAAAATTTTTGATTTTCCACGAATTTCCAAAACGAGTTGCTTTTTAGATACAGAAGATGTACTCAATTTGTACAATAAACTGATTAGATTATATAACGTTTTAAGAAAAATTTGTTACTTGTCGGGTACTGAAGAAGTTGAAGTGTTAGAAGTTCCTGAATCTGAAGAACTTTTGGATGAAGAACCAGAAGAGAATACGGGGCTAAACAAAGCGCTGGACACTTATCGGAAGTTAATTGAAAAAAAGGACGGTATTGAACCACTAAGTGAAAAAGAACAAAACAATCTTGAGAAAAGAATTAAAGAAATTGAAGGAAGAGAAGTCGTTGATAAAATTGAAGAGCATGAACCAATAGAAATTCCATGTGAGAATGGAAAGATTACAATTGGCCCTCCAACATTAACTAGATTTGAAAAAGCAAGAATTATGGGAGCAAGAGCATTACAATTATCATTAGGAGCGCCACCATTCATTTCAATTCCAAAAAGTGCAAGGATATCATTAGATATTGCAATGGAGGAGTTAGAACAAAGAGTTATTCCAATTACAATTAGAAGAATGTTGCCAAATGGCGATTATCAAAACATACCAATTGACTATTTCGATAGATGAATGAATCGTCGATAAAACTTAAAAGAACATAAAATTGCTAGTTATTGAACAATGCTCATGGAAGAATCAATTGAACCGTATGGTCAAGAGCAGACCACAAAGTCTGATGATACCATAATTACTATTGAAAATGATCCTGTAATGCAATCAGCTCTAGACATATTACCAATATTAGGAAAAAAAAATAAAGTGATTCTAAAATCAAGAGGAAATTTTATTCCAAATGCAGTAGCAGTAGCTAACATCATAACAGAAAAAATGTTACATGGAAATTCAAAAATTGAAAAAATTAACTTAGACACAATGGCTGCTGCAGGAATAGGTAATATGACATCAACAATTGAGATTATATTAATTAAAACCTAGTAAATATTTCCAGGGCCTTTTAGAAGCATATTTTCACATTCTTTACATACTTGTTCATCTATGTTTGATTCTAGGTTATGATGAATCTCACATATTAGCAAGCTTGATTTTATGTAATTACATAATCCAATGAATTTTGAAAGGTTTGACGGTGTATATGCCATATCTGATGAAAGACTATCACTTAACTCATCAATCATAATTGCTACTTGTTTTTCTGCTAATAGTTTTGCAATAAGAGACGGATCCCCTCTTGTCCCTCTAATGTAATTACTAATTGCAGCTTGTGTAACACCAAGCATTTTAGAAATTTCATCTTCTCTAATATTATGCTCTTCTGCAAGTTTTTTAGCTAAAATAGCTCGTAATGCTGGAATCAGAGTTTTGGATTCTATTTCAGCAGGAAGTAACATCAATTTTAAGAACTCTGTAAAGGATTTAAAGCTTCCAACAAAATGCCAAATTACTCAGACTTGTAATTAAGCATAGATATTTTAATTTCAAAAAAAAGTAAAAAAATATTGAATGGGTTTTCCAAAGATATCTACAAAACTTTAGAAGAATCCTGTGATTATTGTAAATCAAATTTAATTGCGTTATCAGGAGGACTAGATAGTACCATAATTGCATATTTTCTAAAAAACAGAAAGCCAAAAGCTGTTGCGGTAATTACAGAGGATTTTGTGTCAACTGATTTAACATATTGCCAAATGGTTTCAAAAGAAATGAGACTAGATTTGTCAATATATACTGTAAAGACAGAAGTTATTCTGGAAGCAATTGAAGAGACAATAAAGATCTTAGAGAATTTCAATGACATAGAGATTCGCAATAACGTTGTAATGTATCTTGCAATAAAATGGGCAAAAGATAATGGGGAAAGATCAATAATTACAGGCGATGGTGCTGATGAATTGTTTGCAGGATATAGTTTTCTGATTAACAAACCAGAAGAAGAATTAGAAACAGAGATTAAACGAGTATGTTCAGTAATGCATTTTCCCACACATGAAATTGGGAAAAAATTAGGAATAAACATAGAATCACCATTTCTAAATGAATCCGTAATTAAACTCGCAAATCAAATTTCTGCTAACCTCAAAGTAAGAGATGAAAATGGAAAAAGACATGGTAAGTGGATTTTACGTAAAACATTTGAACAATATATTCCGAAACAGATTGCATGGAGAGAGAAATCACCCATGCAAGACGGTTCTGGAACTGTAGGATTGACAAATTTGTTTGAATCAGTAATCAATGAAGAACTATTTGTGGAGAAGAAATTGACCATAGAAAATGCAGACGGAGTGATTATCAGAAGCAGAGAGTCAATGTACTACTATGAGATTTTTAGAAAACTTTTTGGTTCGCCAGTAGACAAACGATCTGAGGACATATGCCCATATTGTAAACATGATGTTGGAAAATCAAAGTTTTGCAGAATGTGCGGAGCTTTTCCAATTTAATTTTTTATTTTGTATTTTTTAGGTTTTTTGATAAAAATTCGTCTACACCCATTGCAACAAAAATAGAATTTCTTTCCATCATGATCATGAAGTAATGCCAATTCTTCATCAAGTTCAATTCCACAAACAGGATCTATTGGCATAAATTTGTCAATGTTAAATTCTATTTATACATTCAGCATGAAATATATGATTAAAATGATTGGTCTAACTGCACTCAAAGTAATTCTAGTATTGTAATAATCTAATTTAATAAATCAAAATGAAATATGTTAATTAAAAATATCCAAAACTGGAAATGGCTGTTTGGTTATGAATTGATTATTTCAAGGATTTTTTGAGGTAAAGTGGCATAATCACTATCAGGTTCGGCCACCACGTATAAAATATCATCATTTATTGGAACACTAATTGCAAGTGCACGTTCACGGGAAGCCATAGCAAAATTTACTAGGCCAAGCTGTTTATCAAACTCTTTTCTCATTTTTACACGCATTGCAAGTTCCATGAATATCATTTCGTCATCCCTTTCACTTTCTAATGGTTCTACATTTTCTCTCATCCCACCTGCTACAAGACGACCTCGTTCATTAATTACACCAGAAAATCTAATCTTAGGATCAACAGATAAAACAGAATTGCAGATTTTTGCATAATCATAAATCTTTGAAGGCATTTCTAATTCCTGTTAAATGCCACTCACTTATAATATATATCGACAAACGTGGAATTTATAAAATAGTTATGAGGTAAGTTGTTTTAACAACGTAAGAAATTCATCATCATTCATCGGAGGGATTTTCATAATGTCTAGATTTTCTGAAACGTGTTCAAGAGATTTTTGACCAATCAAAGGAGCAAGTACACCTGGTGACGAACGAATAAATTGTAAAGCACGTATAGATGGTTTCAAATCATGGAAGTCTGGCATCACTCCTGGAGCTAGTAATCTACCTTGCATGAAAGGCACACTGGTGAATACACCTATTTTTAATTTCAGGGCGGATTCTAAAATAGATGCTTTTTGGTTTTCAACAGATTGATATTTTGCCAAAAGAGCTTGATCATAATGCATGTTGTATGGTAATTGAATAAATCTAAAGCCATGATTCTCACCGCCAATTTTTCTTGCCATGTTAACGGTATCTTCTAATGAAAGATATTGAGGGTTATCATTTGGAACTCTAAAGCATTCCCAAGTTGCCATCCCATAGAATTTAATTTTTCCCTCATCTCGTTTTTGTTCATATAGTTCAAATACAGATTTTAAATTCTCTAAAAATTGGTCTTTTGACACATCGTTTATTTGACCTTCGACTGCGTTATGAAGATATAATAAATCTAAGCATTCAATTTCAAGATTTTTTAAGCTTCGATCTAGTTGATCAGAGAGATATGTTTGAGTCATACAATGATATCCAGAAGTAACATCACCTTCTTTTATCACCCCTTTTTTAGAATATTCTTCCTTGACATATTCCCAAAATCCTAGATTAACGTCAGCATCATTTGTGACATATCCACTTTTAGAACTGAGAAATATTTGGTCACGTGAAATTTTTTGTTCTTCAATTAATTCTAAAAGCGCCTTTCCAATCGAGCGTTCTGCCTTTTGTGCCCTGTAATTAATTGCAGTATCAACAACATTGACTCCTAATAGAATAGATTGTATTACTGCATTTGTTACTAGTTGATCAGTTCTGGTATCTGGGTCACCAAGATAAGTACCAATTCCAACATTTGATAGTAATAAATTCTGAAATTCATTAAAATTGGCTTGGTTTACGCCTGAATTTTGGGCAAATTTTCTTGTTCCATCCGAAGTTGCAAATCCAGAAATCATGAATTTCTAAAGTTTTTACTAAATTTATGTCAAGTGTTACAATCTAATCAAAAAACCAATAATAAATAACATACCAGTAATTCTTCCAAACATCAATGTAGAAGACATGAAAGGTATTAAATTCTTAATAGAGTCATAATTTTTTTGTAATCCCAATCCAGATTTTATCATTAATGGAATGCCAAGAAAACTAATCATAGATGTTAGAGGAAACAAGTTTGAAAAGACCCCTATAATTATCGCTACATATGATATCAATGGGAAAATCCAGAATAGCTTGGCAGCTTTCTCTTTTCCAACTACAATAACCAAAGTTTTTCTACCTTTGGACTTATCTGCATCATGATCAGGAAATGATGCAATGAAAAGAACTAGGGCAGATAATGAACCAATAGTGATTCCAGCAAGAATAGATTCAAAAGATATTTGTCCCGACTGAATAAAGAAAGTTCCAATGACAATCAAGGAACCTTTTACTGCAACAAAAAATTCACCTAGACCAGAATCAACGATTTTGGTAGAGTAAAAATAGATAGATAAAATTGCAAATCCTAAAATTATTGCAATAATTACGCCGTCAGTAAATACAAAATATCCTCCAATGATAGATCCAATTACTAAAAAAACAATACCCATACGATATACTGATGATGGTGTGAGTAACCCCTCTGGCAATACACCTGTACCACCACTCATTTTTGTTCTAGTGGTTTTTGTATCTATACCTCTTTTAAAATCCCAGAAATCATTTAGCAAGTCAACACTTGCATGAAGTGCCATTACTCCTGCAAAGGTCAATACAACATCAAGCCAGTTTATTGGTAAGTTTTGCCACCAAATCAAGGAGATTCCTGTGGACACTGCAATTACAGATGCAAGAAGAAATCTTACCCTGATCACTTGAAACCAATCAGAAAGCATATTGACATTCACAATTTTTCAATATAATATTTATGAGATTCTAGTTTTAATATTGTTTATATCAAATCTAATAAGTAGAATAAACCGTGATAATTGGTAAAATATTAGAGAATGAAAAGAGAATAAAATTCAACGCAGAGATCAAATGTACTAATTGCGGAGTACATGTTCCAGGAGGATTACAAACAGGCGAGTCATATTTTCAAACAGATGATTTTAAAATCGAGTTAGAAGAGTTTAAACAAAACTATCTTTGTGGTATCTGCAGAGACAAAAAAAGAGTCAGGTAATAGAAAATAGTGTATCTTCTTTCCAAATACAACTATGCTCATCATACACAAAAGCGATAAATGTTAGACTGCTAATGTACTAATCTCATTAATTAAACCAAAAAATAATCACTGCACATATTTAGGATCTAGATTGACATGAAAAATGTATTAGTAAAAAAATTAAAGACAAAAGATATACCACAAAACAAGCAAGGGTTAATCAAACCAAGGACTCATCATTTACCTCAATTGGTTTTCTGCCCATGAAGCCAGAATCTTTTTCATGCCAAAATTTAATTTCAGTCTCACCATATTTCCAACAAAGCCAAACTTCTTCATTAAATCGTTTTGAAGGGAAATCAAGTAATCCATTTTCAATGCTTTTGACTACTACACCGGTGCTTTCCAAAAGATCAACAGATTCATAGAATTTGGTGATTGCAGAGTTTAATTTTTGTTTGATTGGAATGTATTCCTCAAATGAATTCTTACTAGAAACACTAATCTCAAGTTCTTGTTCTAATTTTTTAACCTCGTTTTGTTTCGCTAGTGCATATTCAAATTTTTTTATCACGTCAGAGAGAACTTCATTTGCTTCATTTGTTGTAAAATATGAGAACATGATATTTGTCATAAAACCTTGATTAAAAATCTTAGGTGACGGTTATCCACTTCAAACAAAATCCAAGTCAAAATCAAGTTCATAAAATAAGAAATATGTCAAAAATAACTCACATTTGAAAAAGATCAGTATTTTAAAAAAAAGAGCATAATATTATGTAAATAGGTATCAAAAATTAACTTCAAACACTCTTTAATCTCCGATCAATTAATAATATATGCAACTCACTTCAGAAGATCAAAAAGAACTTGAGACGATATTGAGTATTGTCATTCAGCAAATTCCATCTTATACCAACATGGTTAATGCATCAATAAATAGTTGGGATGTAAATGCAGATGACTGTATTTTCGGAATGGTTTACCACTCTTTTATTACAAAATCTACAGAATATTTACAAAATAAATTAACAGATATAGAACAAGAGGCTAATGTTGAGTTAATATTTGAAATTATGAATTCAGTATCAGATGTATTTAACAACAAAGTTGCTGAAATTAAACAAAAGACAGTTGCATCTTCACTAGGGTAAATAAATTGAATTTCATTTTACATGTATGCAGATTACACTTTAAAATTATAGAATTTATAGCAATAAAGCACCAAGGGATTGAATAAGAATTGCCACGATACCAACTATTACAAGGTTTTTACCAAGACTCACAAATCACAATTATGGATTTGGTGTATAGGTGATTCAAGAAATTTTCGATGTAGCATACAGAAAAAATATCAAGAAACAAATACAGAGTTCAATTTTACTCAAAAAACATTTATCTAAAAATTAGACAATAGAAAAACCATAATCAATACATTGATTTTTAAAATCATTTATCAACTTCATTAAGATGTAAATTTATTAAGAAACATCAAAGAGGAAAATCATGAGTGAAGATCAGTTAGAGGCAGTAATTATTCAAGTAATTAATGGTGCAGTAGCAACAATTCCATCATATTTAGAAGAAATCAAAGAAAACAAAGAAACACTCAAGGTTGAAAATCCTCAAGAATTTGTATATGGGATAGTATTAGGTATGGCCCTTGGAATAGGGGGTGCAATACTGAGTTCACAAAAAGAAGTACCAACTACAGAGGATCAGATAAAGATAAGAGATGTTGTGTATAAGCACATTCCAGATATAAGAGAACGAATTTTCAATTGAAAAAATTTAATAAAAAAGAAATAAAATTCCTAGAGTCATTAGAGGAGGCAAGAATTGCCACATCTCATGAAAACATTCCTCATGTCAAACCAGTATCCTTCGTATTTGATGATGATGTAGTTATAATTGCAACAGACTACAAAACAAGGACGTACACTAACATCAAATCCAACCCAAATGTGGGAATTGTAATTGATATTTACAAATCAGGAGGACATAAGGCAGTGTGTATTCAAGGAAAAGCAGATATTGTTGAAAAAGGTCCAGAGTTCAAGAAATTTTATAATATTTTTCATCAAAAATTTGATTGGGTAAGAAAAGATCCATGGAAAGAAAACGAAGCACCATTTTTAAAGATTATTCCAAAAAATAAAACAAGTTGGGGTTTGAATTAGGAAGTAATTAATCAACATATATAAAAATAAATTCTAGAATTTGCTTAGTTATTTTTGTACATATCATTTTGGAGATTAACGTCAAAATGTAATAGTATGAGAACTTAATCAATACAAATATCAAAAAAATATATTTCTTGTATTTGAAAATCATGACAAGAAATAATGATTTTTCTAGATGTGACACAATATCTTTAGTCATTTTTCAATTAAGAAATATCACAAAATAATTAAGTACAAACTTTGATTGTTTAATTAGAAAACAGGTGTACGGGCAGGCCAAAAATATGAATTGTTATTTTTAGTGTTCACCATAGACGCAATCAGTAATCAAAGAAATCAACTATACATAGGATTATAATTTCTCGTGTCATAGTTCAAATTTTACATGATGTTTTAAAAAATTATTATTCACCTACAATCACATATCTTTTTCATCTTCTTTGAGCAAACTATCCATTATATGACTGCGAGATATTTTTTGAAATACAAATATGCTATCCGTAATTAGTATAATTGCAATTCCAAACCCAATTACAGATATTGCCAGAGACAAAATCTCAATTTCAGAAATTTCTGCAATATAGGGGTCAATTAAGGCAACCAAAACCAAGACAACTCCTATAAAAAAGATATTTCTGATTAATCTATGCATGGGCTTGCGTTCAATTTCATCTGTATTTCCTGGAATTAGCTTTGTAGATATAGCATCTGAAATATTAGAGACTATCTTTTCTACTCTTCCCAAAAGTGAGATAATTGGATAAATGATTAGAATGATACTCACTATGGTCAATAATAATTCAGGTTCAACAAATAAAGGAATTCCAGTATTTACAATTAATCCAATCATGTCTTTTTTGAAATAGTCAATAACGGCCAAAATTGCAATTACAATTACAGTATTTATGAATAGTTTCGGACCATGTTGCTTTAACATAATATTCAGTTTACTATCATCCTCGGAGGATTGCATTAGTTGGTTGAAAAATTGTCCAACTATGAATATTGGGTTTAATACTTTTAATGGAATAAGGCTGTTCTTATCAGCAAGTGTTGGGAGGATTTTTAATAATAAGGGCATACAAAGCATGGTGGCTAGAGTTACTAACATCGTAACTGGATAAAGTGAATCACGTACTGCACCACTGTCAACTGCCTGTTTTGCCATGATAAATGAAAATTCTCCTCGCGGCACCATAACAGATCCAACAGTTGATGCACCTACAAAATTATGTCCAGACATTGTAGAGCCAAAGAAATTTCCAACAAACTTACCAACCACTGCCAATATTATTATCGGGATTGAGATCAATACCACTTCAGGTATTTCCTTAATGTTTACCAGCATTCCAATAGACACAAAAAATATCACTCCAAAAAAATCACGTAAAGGTAATACCTTTTTAATTATGGGCTCTGAGTGCTTTGATGATGCAATAATCATTCCCATGATAAAAGCACCAATTGCTGAACTTTGTCCAAGAAAATGTGCAAGTACAGCCAAGCCAAACCCCAAAGCCAAAGCTGTAATAAATGGACCTTCAGGGATATCCAGACCGTGTATCTTATCCAATAGTTTTGGCACTAGTTTTATTCCAGCAGCTATTGCAATAACAAAAAATGTTAGACTCTGAAGTATTAAAATTCCAACATCCAATAGTGCAATATCTTCTCCTGTTGAAGCATTGCCCAAAATTACAAGTAACAAAACAGCCGCAAGATCTTCTACAATCAAAATCGTAATGATCGTATTGAATTCCTTAGTCTTTACAAGTTTCATGTCACGCATTAGTCTAAGGGATATCGCAGTACTGCTTATCGACAATATTCCTGCAAGATATAATGCCTCAATATGCGACCACCCAAATGAAAAGGCCCCAACATATGCCAAAAAGAACATGATGGATAATTCAGTCATTCCAACAATGATTGCCTTTATCCCTGCTTGTCGCAGTTTTTGAAGACTAAATTCAAGACCTACAACAAAAAGCAGTATAATTATTCCAAGTTCAGCTAAAAGATTGATTAATTCAACATCATCCACAATCCCAAGACCATATGGCCCTGCAATCATTCCAATTATGATAAACCCAATAATAGTTGGAAATTTTATCTTCTTCATTATTCCTGCACCAATCATACCACCTCCTAACAGTAATGCAAGTAATGCCAAAAATTCTGTAACTTCAACTTCGGTCAATATTTTTGACTCTCAAAAAATTTGGAGCAACTTGAATTATTAAAAAAGAAAATATTTTTTGAAGTGGATAGAATTTGTAGGAATGCCAACGAATTCATTATTAATTTATTGGTTCTTTAATTTTTTCGATTCTTATTTTGGTAGGTCTATTATGCTCTATTTTTTCTACAACTATCTGTAGTGAGTTAATTTTTAGTTTACTTCCTTCTTTTGGCAGATCGTGCAGTTTATCATGCAATAAACCATTAAGCGTGGAATAATCATCTCCTTGCGTAATAGACGTTTTGAATATATCATTGATTATATCAATTTCAATATCTCCATTAGTTACAATTGTGTTATCATTTATTTTCTCATATGATGCTCGTTTGGAATCTGTTTCATCATAAATTTCTCCCACTATCTCTTCTATGAGGTCCTCCATAGTTACACAACCTTCAAACCCTCCAAATTCATCTACCACTATTGCCATGTGGGTATTTTTTGCCTGCATCTCTTTGAGAAGAGAGTTCATTCTTTTTTCTTGAGATACAAATATGGGATCACGTACAAGATCACCTAATTTCTCTTTTAGTAGTTCTGGATCTTGTAAATGTTTTAGTATGTCCCTCACATGTAAAACCCCTACAATATCATCTAGATTTTTTCCATAAATTGGGATTCTGGAATGCCCACTCTTATCTAGCAAATCTGCTGCATCATTCAAACTCATTTGTGAATTAAGCGCAAACACACGTGTCCTAGGAGTCATGACAGAACGAACTACAGTATTATCAAAGTTTAGTGCACCATGTATCAAGCCAATTTCGTGTTTATCCAAAGCTTCATCTCTGTGTCCTTGATCTATTATACCCCCAAGATCCTCTTTTGTTAGAGCAGGAGGATTATAATCACTGCCAGTTATCTTAATTATTCCTCGGGTTATTTTTTCCAGTATCCATACTGCAGGGTAAAACACGTAGCTAAATGCTATCAGAATACGACTACATCTTAATGAAACTTTTGTAGCATTTGCATTGCAATATGTCTTTGGAGTTACCTCTCCAAAAATGATGATCAAAAATGTCATAATACCAACTGCTATACCCAAACCATTTTCTCCAAATATTTCAATAGCAACAACTGTAGCCAAAGATGCAGAACCAATGTTTACCAAGTTATTTCCAAGATTTACACTAGACATCATCCATCCAGGATTTGATTTTAACTTCTGCAATGCTTTTGCACCCTTTACATTGTCTTTCACCAATCGTTCCACTGTTGCTTGTGTGGTTCCAACCAATGCAACTTCAAGCCCACTAAAGAATCCAGATAAACCAATCAATGCAGCTAATGCAGCAAGCTCAAATTCTAAGGCCATTTAGAATACCCCATATTAAAGGTGAAATAACATTTAGAATATTCCATACTACTATTCAAAACACAACACAGTTCAAATGGCCTTTGAGATAGATCATATTTACTGTACATTTTTTTGTTATTTAAGAGTCAACATATTACAATTAACTTCGGCATGAATTGCATTTACCACATCATTGTAGTGTGTTTCTTCAGAATGAGACATGTGAGGATGATCAACTATGAGTAGGTCTATTTTATGAGATTCAACATACTGGATTATACTATCAACTAATGTTTCTGTAGATTTGAATGATGTTTTTAGCATAACGTTTTCTTGTTTTGCTTTTTCTTCGAATTTTTTCAATGTCTCTAAGACAATATGTTTTTGTTCTGACACCTCATCTTTTTCCTGCTTTGTTCTAAAAAACAAGAAATCAGGTGGTTCTGGCTGCAAAAACTCCACAACAGACAATTTGGCATTGTTAGTTTTTGCCATAGTTAGTCCCATGTTAAACGCAGTTTCCTTGTTTGTTGGCTTTACGTAAGTTACAAGAATATTACTAAAAATGTGGTCATTAACCATGTGTTTCACCAATTATGGTTATACTAGAGTTGCTTATATTTTTAGTTGGAATGATGACACTTTCATTGTTTTCAGTTGCAATGATTATGTGCAGTAATTCTACTGCAGTAATTGTTCCAGATATTTCACCAATTCGTACCTTTTGACCTATCTTCAACACAGAACGTTGCTTTGCAGCAGTGTTAATTGCAGCTGGAAGTATGTCTTTTAGTGCAAATCCCAAGCCTATTGCGATTGCAGCACCAACACCTATTGCAATGCTCCATGCAAATGCAGATATTAGAATTGGAATTATTGTATCACCTATTCCCAATTGAGTGAGTGCAATTGCAAAGATAATTGCATATATGACTGTCTTGACTCCAATTATTACATATTTAGAACCACCAAACTCTTTTTTGATTAGTTCTTGATCTAACCATTTCCCAATAAAGTTGGCAATAATCAAGCCGATAACTACTATCAGTATGAATGCTAGAAGGTTTGGAACCCATAACCACAAGTCAGTTAATGCTGTGGATAGCTGCTCAAACTCTAATGCATTTATTGCAGCAATAATGAAGAAGAGATAAACAAACCATCTTACACTTGTTGCAATGAGTTTTGAAGAATCTCGTGAGGATGTGCTTCGAGTGACAACATCATCACTGTTGTCATCCTTGTTCTTAGTTACCTTTTGAAGCAGTTTGGATGCAGATTTTTCAATTACTCTGCCAATTATTTTTCCAGCAACAAGGCCAATTATCAACAATATAACTGCAGCAATAACTTTTGGTGCAGATTCTGCAACGACAGTTACAAACGCAGTTAGTGCTTCAATTCCGGGCTCATATAGAAATCCTACCGGATTTTCCTGAGCATATGCAGTATGAAAAATTATGTTGGTTGAAAGAAGCACAGAAAATAGTGCAAATGTGGCTAATGTTGGAACCCCTCTGAAACTAGATGATCTGGTTTTTGCCATTTTTTTTATTGTACTTGTATATTTATTCTATTATATAAACTTGTATGACTTTGTAAGACAAAATATGACAGAGTAATTAAATAAATATAAAGAAAGCATTTAACAATAAAATCGATCCAGATTGATCAAATTGTTTTACTCTTTACTATAAGATGAAATTTCAAGAGTATCTAAAAATGGCAAATTTTGAAAAATCCTGGTCATCAAAACCAACTGTAAGTGTTACAGAAAGAATCGGTGGCGCAATACACAAGGAAGGACCATTAAAGCCAAGAGTTGAAGGAGCTACAAGAACACTCAACCAGCCAATCTCAAAGCTTGATTCTATAGCACATAAACTTGCTGAGAAAGATGTAAAACTATTTCAAAGAATAGTCAAGGCACAGCAAAATCATGATATGACAAAAGCAAAGATACTTGCAAACGAGTTATCAGAATTGAGAAAAAATGAGAAGATGATTGGAAATATGAGATTATCCATTGAACAAGTCCAGATGAGATTATCAACTGTTGGTCAACTTGGCGATACCATGGCAGTATTAGGACCTGCAATGGCTACAATGAGGACAATGGGACCGGCACTTGCAAGATTCATGCCAGAAGCAGATGCTGAATTTGCAGCAATGGGCGATATATTAGGTGGACTCACCTCAAATTCATTTGAAGGAAGCTTTGAGAACAGTGTAGGATCCAATGAGGAAACAGATTTGATCTTGCAGGAAGCCTCAACAATTGCAGGAAGTCAGATTGGGGAGAAATTCCCATCAGTACCTACAGGACTACCTTCAAACACATCATCAACTTCTGTAGAACAGTACTAGAGTAACACTCTATTTCTTTTTCTTTTTTGTTTTCAATGCAAAGGTGATCTCTACTGTGTGATCTTCTATATCTTCCTCTATGAATGGATTTTTGAGTTCAGAGAATAATTCTTTTAGGAGGGTTACAAAGTATATTGACCATTTTTTACCAAGGTTGTGCTGTACGATAAATTCTATAGAGTTATCTTTTTCAATTACTCGGATGGGTATTTTTGATGACGTAAGCCACAATTTCACAACATGAACAATTGTCTTTACACTAACCTTACCACCTATGAACAGTATCGCATCACGAGTCCTAGCATAGCCTATCGTCTTTGAGATTTGCGCAATATCCTTGTCGGAAATTTTGTCAAACAAGGCACGAAGTAACGGCTTTTGCATGTACATAAAGCCAACATCACTTACAAACATATCCCATGTAGCATATTTTCTTAGAATGTTGTTGATAACAGTAGAGATATGGGAATTGTTAGATGATGCATCAAATTCTATTTTTTCATAAACATCTTTGGGGATTCTGATTGTAGTACTAATGCTTCCAACATTATCGCTTTTAGACACAACACGGGTTTGATATTTTCATGGTTATGAGGATTGCTATTAAATGTCATACATTGTAATGCTTTGAACATATTTTATTACAATAGATAAAAATCTCTTGTTCTACTTTCCATACTTTTTTTGATTTGATTTTATGAAAGTTAAAAAAGATCATCATCCATATTCTGCATCATCGTAGTCTTTTCACTCACTCTTGATGCTGGGCCTGTGGAAATTTACTCTCTATTTCACAGGCAATAACAGAACTGGCTTCATCTAGAATCAATTCAGTATCCATACTCGATGGTGCAGAATCAACATTGAAATCACTTTCAATTGAGTTTGACATGAATCCATTTAATTCCTGATTAATAGAGTCAATTTCATTTCTAGTCTCATGCACCATTTTACCTAGCATAGGGCTCATTGAATTCATCATTACAGACGCAGGCTCTAATACCATCATGGCATCCCAAGTTAATCACAGTTGTCAGTAGTAATCTAATTTGTTCAGTTGCCAATCTTGTGTTATCCATAATTTTCTTGTTTTTTTAGATCACCAAGCTCTATCACATACATAGAGGCAGTTCTACAATCATTGTTTTTCTGAGAGTTCACAATTTTATTAAAAATATAGTCATCTTTTTGCTGTAATTTTGCAGCCATAGAATCAAGTTTTGATATTGAGATCCCTATTTGTCTTAGCGCAGAATCAATCTTGAGTTTTAATGGTCCTCCTTTATGTATTGTGTCACGTAACTTGTCCTTGTTACTTTTTACCAGGGATTTATCCCAAGATTTTCCAAAAAAATTCATACTACAATTTGTTTGATTTTAATCAATCCCACAAAGTGAAATTAATTTAATGCATATGATCTTAATTATTAATCAATGTAAGATAATGTAGGGCAACCAAAAATTATGATTTATCTTGTATTGGAATCGGATCAATTGCTTCATTTACAAACCCTCCCTTCTGACTTTCAGGTGACGGAATTTTCTTTGCCTTACCCATACCAAGAGTGGTAATAACAACAGACATCATAATTATGACAAATACAATTTGTGGATATGCCTCTGCATTGGGCAGTCCCATGGTAAGCGGAAATGTTGCAAGCACTGCAGCTGCCAAACCTCTTGGAATCATAACAGATGTCACTTTTCTGTCCAGTTTGGAAAATCTTTTGGTTAGAGTAGTTTTGGTGAGAATAACTCGTCCTACATAAATTAACACAGTTGCAACTATGCCAAATATGATATATTCTACATTTCCGAAACTTGCAAGCAACCCTACAAACACAAAGAAGAATGTCCTTACAAGAAATGTCAGTTGGTTGTGCATGGAATCATCCAAATCCACCTTTGGTAACTTGAATCTCAGATATCGTGAGAGGTGTTTCTTGTTTCCAAGCATTAGACCAAATACCAAAGCTGTTAGAGCACCTGATTCACCAAATGCATTTGCCATAAAGTAAAGCACAAACAAAATTCCAAGAGTTAACATGTATGCGTGTTGGCTGTTAGATAGTTTTGTTGTAAGATACATCCAGGGAATCCCTACACCAAATCCAAGAATAAGTCCAACTGCAATGGCCCTTCCAATCGTGTCACCTAAAGTGTTAATATTCAAATTACCTGTCAATACAGCCTCAAAAAGAACAAATGCAACAATTGTTGCCAAGATGTCAGTCAATGCAGATTCAAAGCTCAGCATTGATTTTGCATCTCCGGAAATACGAAGATTTCTTACCAAACCAAATACTATAGCAGAACTACTTCCACCCACTATAGACCCAAGTAATATGCTTTCAATCCAACCCCATTCCAGCCAATAGTGAGCAAGACTTGTTACTATTACAACGGATATGACAAATCCAATTATGGATAAAATAGATGCAAAGTGAGCTGTCTTTACCATGCTCTTGATCTCAAGATTCAGACCTCCATCAAACATGATAATTATTAATGCCAATGCTGCAAAATAGGGTACCACCTCTAGAACAACTTCGGGTTGAATTATACCAAATACAGGCCCAATTAACACACCAAGTATCATAATGAATGCAACATCTGGGATTCCAGTTTTTTTGAAGAAAGATTCTCCAATCACCCCAAAGAAAATGACAACACCGGCTGCCAATAATAACACAGGCGCAGATACTAGAGAGGATTCAGAGGAAGACAGAGATACCATTGTATCATGCATATTTGCAAGACCATTGATGAGGAAATTTGATGTATCATCATCAGACAAATTAAATGACGGAAACATAGAAAATAATCTTAATTTTAATTCTTGAAAGTCTGATGACAAAATAGAGAAATCGCGAAAATAATTTTTCAGTGTATCTACCATGCTAAAGAGAAAGAATATTTCCATGTAAGATAGACTTTATTTTAAATAAGCTTAATAGAATTACAAGTCAAGCAAAATTGATTAACAGAGATATGAAAAAAGCTGTTCTTCTCATACACAGTTAGTTTAATTTAGAATTATTCATGGGTTATAGTTTTAAGGAAATTTTGTAATTGGTTGTAATTCAAATTATGATCAGACTATGTTTTTATAAATATACCCAATAACTTGAAATTTATCAAAAGTCTTTCTAAAGGTAAATAGACCACAAGCCACTTCATTTACCTTTGTTCAAATCTTTATTATATACAAAAAATGACGATCAATGTATTAGTATGAAATATGTTTTGATAGTTCCAGTATTAGTCTTATTGACCACTACATTATCTCCAGACGTTTTGGCCGAGAGCGTTGACAAAGAGTGGATAATGTCTGCAGGAGAAAAACCACTTGCAAATATTGATAAAGAAATCAAAGTTTCCATGATAAAATCTCAAACAGTGTCTCCTGATGGAAGTACTTGGATATTTCTTACAACTTCAAAGCCAGCAGAAGGCAAACAAATGACGATCAATGTAAGATTTACAGACAAGGATGGGAAAGAGTTAGAGCACATCAATTATGACATCAATGTTTCTCAGAATGGCAAAGTTGTGTTGTCAGAAAAGATGATACATCAGCATATAGGTATTGACGATCATAGAACAAAAATACTGTCTACAGATGACAAGGTAGATATCAATATAACATTACAGGGAATAGGAATGAGCAAGCCATTTACTGGTCCACAGGGAGAGTCCATCGTTGTTACGGTAGTACCCGAATTTGGGGCAATTGTCATGATGATCCTTGGCATATCGCTTCTGAGTATTATTATAGTAAGCACAAAAAATAAAATTATGATCAAACCATAAAGCCTCTTGAAGGAAAAAAGATTATTTTATAAATTATAATTTACGTAATAGTTCCACGTGGACATGATGAATCACATACGAGATACATTCCATGCATGTTACATTGTGATTACAGTTAGTGATAAAAGTAAAAGACTCAAGTGGAAGTGATTAAAGATTTATGCTCTAATTATTAATAAAAAAAATAACGAATGAGTAAGATGGGAATACAAATAATCTTTTCCCCATAATGGTTTTACTCCTAATCACTCCAGATTCTTTTCAATCTTTTCTGTGATCGCATTGGCTAATTCTTTGCTTTTTTCTGACTCTATTATTATCTTGGAGTAAAAGTTAGTCTTTAACATCAAGACCAGATAATCATACTTTCTTTTCTTGACATACCAGAATTGTTTTTGTGTTCCTGCAAGATAAGTTCCAAGCTCCAAAATCTTTGGCATATTAGTTCCTGCAACCCTGAATCCAGATAAATTGTGAGGAGGTTCAGAAAACGCAGAAACAATGTTACGGTATGGAATGTAAAATGATCCTTTAGCAGCACCGATCTTTTCCAAAATATTGAGTTTGATTCTTAAATGATCATAGTAAAGGAGTATTTTCATTTTCTAACTCTCCAATTGTTGTGTTTGATCTAAGTTGTCACTGGAATATATTTTTGACAAGTGTGAATTCTATATGCTATCTTTGATTTTATTGGTGCAAAAGGAGTTATGATTTACGGATACACTTTTGGCCAGTCTGAGTATTCTTTACCGTATTTGTAGGACAATATGTTTTTCTTCATAACTTTAAGATAATCATCGGTAATGGTGATGGATATCCCTCTAGACCATTTTGTGTTTCCACATTTGAGACATTTGACCATGTCTAAACAAAAGATAAAGATTTGAAAAATCTTCTGTTTTTAAATTATTATCTGTGCAACTAGGAAACATAGCAAGATCACCAACAAGTAAAATGTAATCTTAACATTCTGAAAAAATCTTTATCGGTAAAAACAATATAACCTCATTTTTCTAGTTATCTCATGCAAGCAACGTTTGCCAATGGGTGTTTTTGGTGTACTGAAGCTATTTTTACAAGAGTAGATGGGATAAAATCCACAATTCCAGGGTATTCTGGAGGTACAATTGAAAATCCATCATATGAACAGGTATGTACCGGGACAACAGGACATGCAGAAGTTGCTCAAATAGAGTTTGATCCCATAGTCATACCCTTTGAAAAACTATTGGATATTTTCTGGCATACACATGATCCCACTACACTTAACAGACAAGGAAATGATGTTGGAACACAATATAGATCTGCAATATTTTATCACAATGAGGAACAAAAACAGATTGCAGAAAAATCAAAAAAAAGACTTGAGGAAAGTCATGTTTTTGGCGATCCCATTGTGACTGAAATTGTGCCATTGATCAAGTTTTATGCAGCAGAAGATTATCACAAAAAGTATTATGATTTGAATAAGGATGTACCATATTGCAAGTTTGTCATTGAACCCAAAATTGGAAAGATGTTAAAACAGTACAGAAATGAATTGAAAACAGAATATGTAAACTAATTCTGCAGACTTGTTTTACTTCGTTGCATAATCCATAACATTTACTGTCGTAATTGACTACATTCCAAACATGCCTGTATTAATATCGATAATTGGATTATTTGTCTATGTTCCTCTAATATTAGATACAATCCTAACAGTGCAAAAAATAACGAACTCAAACATGAATGCGTTGCTAGATGAAGATATACAAGATAACGATAGAGATGATCAGCATAAATGATGAAATCATGTGGATTAATGAGGATTCAGATTTTCATTCTGCGACAAGCGGAAAACCAGGTATGACAGATGATATATTTAACAGTGGACTTTTCCCATCTGAAGAGTCTTGGACATTTACATTTACCACTCCAGAAAAATATGATTATTTTTGCACCATACATCCGTGGATGATAGGAAAGATTACAGTGCTTCCAATTCAACAAAGTGACAAAAACAAATACAGTGCATTAAACATTGCAGAATGGATCAAAACCAATGCAAAATGGTGGTCCACAAACCAGATATCTAACTCTGATTTTGCAAAAGGTCTGGAACATCTAATCAAGACTGGTGTGATCACGCTTCCTCACAATACCAATCCAGAGCAGACAGAAGATGAAATGCAGATTCCCGAATGGCTAAAAAAGAATGCTGGCTGGTGGTCACAAGGTTTGCTCTCTGACGAGGAATTTGCACAGAACATCCAATATTTGGCAATAAACTGCATGATCAGGATTTAAAGAATTCTTTTGAAATAAAATAAATAAAAAAATTAGCTTGTTGGATTCATCAACGCTGCACGTTCTTTGAGTTTTTGGTCTATTGGCGCAATTATGTACTCATTTGGTTCAAAATCACATGGTCCAATATTAATTGCATATCCATCAAGTGTTTCTACTATACAACCCTCACCCGTATTTGCAATCACCTTTACTCTTTCTTCAATCTGATCTGGAGATGTATACCACATCAGATATACAAACAAAGAAACTGCAACAACTGCAATTACTCCACCCACAATTAAGATAGATTTTTTGTTATTTTTTGTCGCGGTAGACATAAAACAGATTTTTTTGAATTTAATTAAAAGAGGACAGATATTTTCCAAATGTGGAATTCAGTCATGAAAAATGACATTTATCTTATATTGAATTATTTGTTTTCTTAAACAATGAAAAAATACGACACCCGTGCTAGGAGTTTCTGAAGACTATGAAAGTTGTACTGTTTATGAAAATCTAGAAGCAAAAATACTAGACATTAGACCAAGAGATTCTCACAAGTTTGGAATATCAAAGAGCAACTTGATTGCAATCCAAAAGAGAATCAGAAGCAAAGACTCTCAAGTGAAACTCCAGAAAGGCACCGTCAAAAAACTCCAAAAGGCGTTTTCGAGCATAGTTTCGGGAAACTTCCGGAAAGATAGAGAACACTTTCGGAATGATAAATCAAGATACCAGAATGATAGATGGCAACACCGGATTGACAGAAGATAATACTGGATTGATAACTGAAACTAATGAGGTAGAACGTACTACAAGCGGAAGAAAAAGGCGCAGTAAAGAACGAGGCAAGGACAGAAAACCTAGAAACTTTCCCTTACCTACAATCAAAAACTTGCCACAGTTCAGAGACAAATCTCATGAAGAAGTTAGACAATACATCATACAGAAAAAAGGAGTTGATATTGGAGGTAACTTTAATCTTGGAAGTATAATCATACCAATCTTAATCGTGTCTGCAATAGCGGCAGGAGGATACGGATTGTACTGGTTGATAAAGCAACTACAGAAACGAAGAGAAGTAATTACAAATATCGAAATGCAGTTTGATTTAGCTGCTTTTCAAATGTTTTGCTACCTATGGCATCAGAGGCATCTGAATGTACACAAGTATGGTTGCAACAATCATCGTGGGAATCGAGATTACCGCACCTGGCTTTATCCATTCCTTCAGCTAGATGTTTCCACGTTTTCTCCTCTCAAGCATTCCAATTGCTACTATGTTTGCAGTGCTGCCAATGAGTGTAAGGTTGCCAAAGAACGTCCCACCAAACAGTATTGCCCATCAGAACGGATAGTTATCCACTCCAATATCTCCAAACTCGTGAACCACTGGAATGAATGTTGCCACTGCAAGCACGTTGTCCATCAGTGCGCTGAGTATGCTGACCACAGGTACAAAGATGAAGAATAGGTTCGTCTCATCGTTTCCGCTGATATCATACATGCCCTCTGCCAGTACTGTAGTGACACCAAGCATCTTCATTGTACCCACTGATGCAAACAAAAAGATGAAGAATGCCAATGTCCACCAATCCACCCGCTTTTCTACCATCTCTCGTGCCTTGTTGTGGTTTAGAAATAACACTATTCCTGCTGCCGCAAACGCAACTCCGGGTAATAATACATTTTTTTCAAGACCCAAGACTTCTTCCATTGGACTATGAGCTACAAGGGCAGCGATTGTACCTATGAAAATGATCCATGGAACCTTGAAGCTCTCTTTTTGTGATGTCACATCTACTCCGGATGCCGTACTGTTTTCCACCAATATCTCCTCTGTCTTTTGAGAACGTAATGCATCTCCCATCTACCATGTTATGATTCCAATAGTATCCACGTGGGTCTGAAATGACACTGCATAACTATATCCCATGCATGTTTTACTGGGGAATAGTTAGAGCGATTTATTTTGTACTAATTTAAGAAATTTTAGATATTGACCTTCAAATCAATATATCATATTTTACCAAACTGAAATTGGGAATTGATTTATTTTTTATACTAAGATAAAATGAAATATCGGCTAGGAATTAAGTTATGAGGACTCGTAATAGAATTTTTCAAATCTCAAATATTTTTGGAATCTTTTTTGTATAGTTTGGTAAAGTAAACTCCAACGTTAACAGCTAGAACAAACAAAGTTGCCGCAATTACGTGGGAGATTATCGATGCCAAATAAGGTTCTTGTTCCATACTCAAAAAATGATAATGTAAAAACCATCTTGACGAAAGATAAATAATTTCAGCAGCCCCTACCGAAGTAACAATTTTGACGAAATCTTTTCGAAGTTTCTTTCTATCTATTGTACCTGTGCCTGTAACGTATTTTTCTTTGTTGTCCCTATAGTAGAGAATGCCAAAAACAAGATAGTAAATTGCATAACTTACTATGACGGTCATGGTTGCATTGATGTATTCTGTTTGTCCCTTGATAGATTGTGAAAACAAAGCCGAAACAAACATTGCAGAGGCAATTGAAACAATCAGATTTCGATTTAATATGGCATAATCTCTGTAGTTCCCAATAACGGATTTTATTCTAAACTGCAAATTTTTTGTAAAATCCATGATGATAACCTGTTAGATCTCTTTACTTGGAAACACGTTACCAAATGTCTGAATTTTACCCTCCACTTTAACTTCAATAGGAATTGGTCTGACGTTTTCTGAATTCAATATTGATTTGAGCTGAGTTTTAGTAAACCATTGACTCCTAAATCCCAAACTGTTGTGGAAAACCCGATTCTCTTCATCAAAAGAATCATCATCTATTCTTCTTATCATAGGTATCATGAGTCTGTAGAGTCGTGGTGCGACAAAACCGAAATTATCTCCATTAAATGCAGTAATTATGACCAAACCCTCCTTTCCAGCAATTTTTCTCATATTGTCTACAAATGATTGTCTTTTCTCAGATGGGATCACTCCAAGCGTGTTATACAGGCACATCACGATGTTAGTACGTTCTGAATTGAAATGGTCCGAAAGATTAGGGTCTGTTAGATCTAGTTGTAAAAATTTGATATTGTTTGGGTTTCGACTGTGATTTTCTTTTTTTTGGTTGGCACGCCTTATCATGGGTTTTGATACCTCTACCCCTACAAACTCGACAGAATCTTTCTCAAGCATTTTATCTAGTGCAAATATTGCCCTGCCAGTACCTGCACCCATATCTATGATTGAGCAGTTTTTGTTAGATTGACAAATATTTCTGCATAGATTGGAGAGAATTTCTATTTCTCTATCAAGATATCTGACGATTGTAGGATCTTGATTGGATTCAACACTTTTGTCATAATCTGACGCCATATCGTCCCAGAGACCATCCTTCATTGTTTGAACTTTTTAGAATTTGTATATGGGTTTTGTTGTTGTTATTGATTGCTAGAATCTCTAAAAAGAAATTACTACAGTAACTTGACGTTTCTAGATGATTTTTTTATCTAACATCTTTGTTGATTTGAATATTCGATAACCTGTATGGTGATATAGTTAGAGCGGAAGATTTTGCACTTTCTAAAAGAGTTCAAATTTGAATTGAGAGTTTTGACTGAAATTGAACCATGTAAGAATTATTAGGATGTAGAAAAAACAAGAGTTAGAATGGTAATCAAGATTAAATGTTCTCACATACTAGTAGCAAAGCAAAGTGAATCATTAGCCATATTAGAGAAGATCAAAAACGGTGAAAAATTTGGAAAGTTGGCAAAAGAGTTCTCAATTGATAAAGGTAGTGGAAAAAAAGATGGCAATCTAGGTTATTTTACAAAAGGCATGATGGTTAAACCATTTGAAGATGCAGCATTTAAACTACATATCGGTGAAATATCAGAACCAATAAAAACTGAATTTGGATATCATATCATCAAAAGACTCGAGTAACTTACCCAGAGTCTAAATATTTGATTTTATTGAAATCGTCAATTGGATTTTTCATCGATGTTATTAAAAGATACACATAATGATTCCGGTAACTCCTCTTTTTGAAGTAACAACGTGTAGAGAGTTTGTAAAATGTAGTTATCACACAACAACTCCAGAATAAATCCAGAAAACTATTATCCATTTACATATGTGAATAAAAAAACACAACATTTTTTGCTACTTTATAGACATGTATTGTGATGGTATTGACACAACAAATTCTAGACGATATTTTAGAATACATGGAGAATGCCATGAAGAATTTGGCAAAAGACGCATTTGGGAATTTGGAGATAGAAGGAGGTATGAAAGGAATAGAAAACTTTCTTCAGAATCAATTTGATGTAAGGTTAGAGAATTTACTCAAAACAAGAAATAGCAGTATTCATCATTTAGAATCAGGGATGAAAAATTCAATAATACAAAGAAAACAAAAGATATTTGAAGAAGTTTTCAATCAGTACAAAAACTAAAGGAATGCATCAAGCCCCTTTTTGGGCGATTCCATCTCTTGGTTTTTCTCCAAAATCTTAGACATTTTATCCCCCATAGATTTAGCAGAAGTCATCTTCCGCTTTCCAATCCAATAGTATGTTTCATCTATAGTATTTTTAGCAATTAATACTACTAGTTTACCAGCATCTTTTCTTCCAGTTCTACCTCTTCTTTGGATATATCTCACTGAGCTTGGAACATTGTCATAGAAAATTACTTGGTTGACTTCTGCAATGTCTAATCCTTCCTCACCCACACGGGTTGCAATCAACACTCTAAAGAGCCCATCTCGGAATTTTTGTACAATCTCTATTTGCTTTTTTTGTTTTAATCCTGTTTCACCTGCTTTTCCAATTAAAATTCCTGCAGAAATTCCCTGTTCAGTTAGTTTATTGTAAATCAAGTCAACTGAATCCCTATAACTCGTAAAGATTAGTGCTTTACCAGGAACAGATTCAAGAATCTCTTTTAGTTTTGGGATCTTTGAATGCTCAACACCTTTGGATTGTGCTTCTTTTGCCAGGTAGATTGCCCTGGTAAAGTTTGGATCAATCTCAAAGAGATCCCTTACACCAACACCCTTTTTTGCTTGTGCACGCTCACAGAACTTCAGAAAAGGAGTAATCCCGTGGGCCTCAAGAATATTTAGTGCATAATGAATTCGAATTGCGGTAAATAATGGTTTTGCAGAACGTCTATTTTGATTCAAGACAAACTGTCGAATTCTAAGTAAGGCTGAAAGGGACTGTTGCTCTGCTAGTTTTATGCCATTTTTTCTTAGTACATCATATCTTTCATCTAATGCTAATTTCAACAAAGTTTGGATTATTTTAAGTTCAGGTGGAAGTTCTACGTTAATCCATTCAGTGTGAGTTTCTTGCGTGTATGGTTTTACATCAGGACTATCTTCTCTTCTCTCTGCTACACATGAGATTTTCAGTCTTGTTAGGATTTCACTTGCCTTTTCTTTTTCACTTGGAAGTGTAGCAGTCATTCCAACAATTCTGATGTTGGAATTTTCAAATCTTTCGGCAATTCCAGAATAAGCATAATCGCCAATTGTTCTGTGTACCTCATCAAAAATAACGAGACTGAAATGATCAGGAGATATGATTTGTCGGTTTAGATCATTTCTAGCAATTTCAGGAGTAGCACAAATTACACTATTACTCCAAAGTTTTACTCTTTTCTGAATAGAGTCTTCACCAGTAATTAAGGAGATATCATCCAATGTAAGGTGTGTTTTTAAAAATTCATAATGTTGGTTAACTAAAACCTTGGTCGGAGCTAAAAATAAAATTCCTCCTTTCTCTTTTGAGAGGTATTCTGCGATTACTTGCAACGCTATTGCTGTTTTTCCAAGGCCGGTGGGTAAAACTACAATACAATTTTCCTTGATTGCTTGATTGGCAAGACTTACTTGATAGTCTCTTTCCTCTATAGAGTTTTTTTTCACATATTTTTTCTCAAAATATTGCATCAATCTACTCAAAAAAATGGAATGAATTGATTTAATGTTTTTGTAATGTAAATTACTATCTAATCGTTAACGAATTATGATTATTTAGAAAATTCATAGCCAGACTTTAAAGATTCTATGTCAGAGTAGAAGGGTATTTTGATAATCCTTTATTTATTAAAATTATGGACATAATACATGAGTGTTATCTTTGTGTGCCATAACTGTGGAGAGCACATAGATATTCAAAGTATTGAAAAACATGTTAAAGAAATGCATTTTTATGAATAACGTTCATTTTTACAATTTATTTTAACTAGATTTAAAAATTATTACAACATTAGCTAATTAATCTATAAGTAATTTTTTAGGATAATATTATTTAATGTATAGTAAACAAATAGAATTTAAAAATCTAATTAATTCAAAGGATTTTTTTGATTATTCAAAAAAGGTTAAATTTAGCCAAGAGTTAGCCCAGATACACCAGAAATCAGAAAACACAGATTCAACTCCTTCGACATCGGATTATTTGATAGCATTTTCAACTCGGCCTCAAAAGTTTTGTGTAGGATATGTAGACATCATTAATTCAACAAAGATTTCTGCAAGTATTATACCAGAAAAGGTATCAACATACTACGAGATATTTTTAAATTCAATGGCTAAAATTGTTGGAATGTATGGCGGAAGGGTAATTAAAAATATTGGTGACTGTTTATTATTTTATTTTCCAAATTCAACCCAGTCATCAGAAAAAGGTATGAAAAATTGCTTACAATGCGGAACAAAAATGATAGAGGCTCAACCAATCATTTCAAAAGTGATAAAATCAAAAAAACTTCCAAGTCTAAATTTTAGAATAAGTGCAGACTATGGATCAGTGGTCATTATGAATACAAACACTTCCGATCAAATAGATTTAATCGGACCACCAGTAAATATGTGTGCCAAGATAAATCATTGTGCAGGATACAATGAATTCGTCATTGGTAGTGATTTAGTACAGTATGTCAAAAAATTTGAAGAATACAAATTTCATGAGATAAAGAGTTGTAATATTGGGTTTAGACAATCATATCCTGTTTATCGTGTGAACTAACAAGATCATCATTCATTCTTTTAATTTTGATTCTTGAAAACTTGTGGAATTCTTCCAGGATTCTTCAAAATAATCCAAACACCATTCCCTGAATTCCTCATCAACACTTGATAGCATCTCACTAAGATCTGGATCTCCTTCTTTATTTTGGAAAAGTATTCCCGCCTCTTTGTCAGTAACCAGCAACCCTAAAATTTTTTTGCTATGCATTTTTCTTTCAAGAACTCCTGCTATAACATATTTTTGAAATTGTTTTTTTTCAAAAATCTTTTTTCTGTCTTCTGAAATAATAGCATTTTCCAAAAATATTGATTTAATATAGATATTGTTCTGAAGTCTATCAGAAATAACATCAACAATATCATTAGAATATGGGACTTCAGATAAAATATTGTAAATAAACTTCTCAGAATTCTCATGGATTTTCTTCCATTGCTCTAATACCTTAACATAACCTTTAATTTTTTTGTGGTTTTGAAGAGACCCAATTCTTTGAATGAATTTTTTTTCGATATTTTCAAGCATGTGTGTATTAAAGAAATGCTTGTTATCAGAAAGAAAGGAAATGGAGGGAATTAATTTCAAGACTAATTGACCAAATGTTGTTAATTCATAATTCCCATCAGGAATTTTAATGATTAATCCATTCTTAGATAATCTACCCACATTTCTATGAATTTCAGGGTTTGTAGCTTCAAGAAGTTTTGCTAACTTTGAGATGTTAAGTTTTTTTTTGGATAAATTATTCAAAATATTCAATCGCTGTTCACTTGCCAATTCTAAAAAATCACTAGCAGTTTTTGTGGAATCCATATCCACTAAAAAATTAATCTGATACTATCTAAGGTTTCTTAAAAAAATCTAGGATTCGGGCCAATTTCCACCACAATTTAAACAAACACCTCTTAATCCATTGTATCTTTTAACTTCAACTATAGTTGCTTGTGAATTACATGCCAAACATACTATAGAATTATCAACGCTCATACTTACTACCAGCATCTCAAAGTTATTAACTAATATTCAAAAAGATGCTAATTTATTTGAATTCTAGCTAATTATCACATATTTAATCAAATATCTAAAATCTAATAAATGAATTATTATTACAAAACATTCTTGAGTACAGAAATTCCAAATGATCTTATTTATGCATCATTTTTTTTCATTGATATTGTGGGATTATCAAACCCAATTTTATCTACTGAAACACAACGAACAAAAATCAAAATCCTAAATGAGTTAATATATGATTGCAACACTTTTGTTGAAACCCCTAAAAATAATCTACTGATACTACCTACAGGAGATGGGATGTTAATAGGGTTCAAAAATGGGTTGGAGCAACCTCTAAAGTTATCAATAGAATTTCATAAAAAATTGTCAATTTACAACAAGAATGCAACTGGTTCTGAAAAAATTAAAACGCGTATTGGTTGTCACATAGGCCATGTTTTTGTTGTTCGTGACATTTATGGGAATGTTAACTTGTGGGGACCTGGGGCTATTTTATCTAGACGGATAATGGACATGGGAGATACGGATCATATTTTATTAAGTAATGAAATTGTTGAAGATTTATTTGAAATTTCAGATGATTATAAAAAATTCATCCACCTTCTTCATAATTTTGGAATAAAACATGGGGATAATTTATTAATTTATTCAGCATATGGAGAAGGATTTGGAAATTCATCATTGCCAAAAGAAAAAATAAAAATAAAAACCAAAGATGTAGATATTGAAAGTAATACAATTTGTGACAGGATTGTATTTGATGTTATCCCTAAAGACACCACTGGAATGACAAGGTTTAGAAGAACGTATTATTTTTTAAACCAATCGTCTGAACCAGTATATGAATTTGCGACAAATTTCATAGCAAATTCTAAAGAAGAATTACTAGGGTTAAATTTTAAAGCCTATGATGAAAAAGATAATGAATTAAAGATTTCAAAAGTTTTAGCCTCAACACCATATTCTAAAAAAATTATTATAAAATTACTAAAACCAATTTTCAGGGGAGATTCTGGAAAATTATTAATAATTTACGACATAAAACTGACAAAAAATAACTTTGAAAACATTTTTACAACAGATGCTCAAAGTTTTGAGATTAATTTTAAACATTATGCTAACATTGAATTTTTCCCAGTATTATATTATATGGATGCCGAAATTGGAAGTAAGGATATAATTGAAAAATCTTCAGAAATAAGAAAAGGAATGTTCAAAGAACTTATGTGGAGTAGATCACATGGACTCAAAATTAAGGATAGTATTCGTTTAGAGTGGTGATTTTTTAAATTAAATATCCAATGGACCTATAATCATTCTAAATTGTTTATCATTTGAGATAATTTTAAAATCTTCATCCAATCGTAATTTTTCTTTGTTGTTTGGTTCAATTGTACAAATTCTTTGCAAAATTTTAAATGATTTATCTGTATTGCCTGCATAAAGCTCTGCTTTAGCTAGTTGATACAGAATTTTTGTATTATCTTTATTTGATTCCAATATAGAATTAAAACAAGATATTGCATTTTCAAATTTTTTTAATTTGAATAATACCATTCCACGTAGATGCCAGTATTTTTCACCTAAAGGATGCTCTTGTTTCACCTTATCAGAATAGACTATAGCCTCTTCAAATTTATGAACATTTTTCATCTGTTCAACTTTGTGAATATTTTTTAAAATTTGGCTGTTGTGTACTTCAGATGCCTTATTCAAACATTCTAGGGATTTGTCATACATACTTAATTCAAAGAGAATTTGTCCCAAAAGAAAAAATGAGTTATAATTTTTTGGATTAGATTCTAATTCTTTAAACAATGCATCTTTTGCCTGATCATACTCCCCAATTTCATAAAGATATTGAGCTTTTTTGTACCAATAATCTTCAGATTTTTCAGATTTTGTTATTTCTTTCAATTTATCAAAAATCTCAACAGCCTCTTCAAATCGTCGTTCTTTTTTTAATTCTGCAGCCTTAGATTTCCAATGTTCTTTTGGATTAACCATGCTTAATTATAGAACAATTTTTAAAAAATGTTTTTGTATATGCTTTTAAGATATGTATGAAAATTTAATGCGTGTCTAAATCCATGCATATATTTACGAAGAATGAGATTGGGTTAAAAGCACTGATAATAATAGCTGCTATAGGTATCGGATATCAAATTTATCTGGATAATTTTGTAGATGTGGATCAGATTTCATTTGCTCATTTTTCATACGGAATTAGTTCACTCGCAGTAGGTGTTGTTGCAATGCTTGTGGCAAGACGTTACAAGGGTTCTCCAGTATTTGGAAAAACATACCTTGCTTTAGCATTAGGTTTTATCATATTGTTTGCAGGGGATTTGATTTACAATTATTATGTAATAGTTCTAGATGAAGACCCTTACCCTTCCATAGCTGATGTGTTTTTTTTAGTATTTTACTTGTTCACTGGATACCATCTTGTAAAAAATATAAAATATTTCAAAAAGAATTTGAGTGTCACTTCAAAAATTGGAATTCCTGTATTGGCATTAGTTATGATTATTTTATTTGGGTTATTTACAATTGAAACTTTAAACGAATACCCCCGAGTCTTTTTTATGGGAATTCTTTATGTTTCAGCTTCTGCAGCCATACTATCACTTGCAATATTTGGTGTGACAATTTTTCGTAACAGTGTTTTGGGCATTGCGTGGTTTATGTTGGTTGTTGGAATATTCTTTTATGCAGTTGCAGATGTTTGGTATTATTATCTTGAAGAAGTTGAAGAATTTACAATAACACATCCAGTCAACACATTATGGCTAATATCAGATATGTTTATTATATATGCATTATACAAACATAAGAAAATTATTTAGTTTGAAACAAATTCTACTTCAGACTATTCTTCTAAATATTATAACCTAAGATACCCCAATTTTGGAATCTTGCTTGTAAAATCACGCTGTAGTAATATTATTTCATTTGTTTTTTTAAATCGAATTAATTTTTCATTAGTTTCCTCCAAGAATAATTTTATTTGTGTAAAACAATTTGTTAACTCTTTTTTTAGTTTACCATCACCGCTATTCTCTTTAATTCTAAGAATAGATGATGATAATTCAAACATGCCAGACATTCCTTCAAGTAGCAATTCATAATCATTCTTTGTGAATTTATTTAATTTGAAGGAATTAAGATTCTTGGATATATCTACAAATATGTTCCTATTTTCAAGTTTTTTTAATGCATTATTAATTTTGGACTCATACGTGAAAATCAAGTTATTGGTAAATCCAATGATATCTTCAAATGTTTGCAGGGGTATTTTTTTATAATATGCATCATTCTTGTGACCACATTTTTTGATGTACCCCAAGGTCTCCATTTTTTCCAGAGCATTTCTAAACTTGACTCTATTGTATCGTTTTTTGTTAGCATCTACACATCTTTCCCACACATCGCCAAAATAATTTTTTTCTTCAGACATACAATTCAAAATATCATCTATTGATATCATTTGCATAGCAACCAGTTTAATTTCAATTATTTATTGTTGATGTACTAAGTGAAATACTCAATAACCGGGATTATTTTATTTTAAACTCAGACTAAATCAAATAAAGTAAAAAAAACTATTTTTCACCATTACTGATTAGAAAAAAGAAAGTATGTGAACGGCTATTCAAGACTTTTCTTTGCTTTGTTTATCATAGCCGTTTCTTCACGAAGATGTTTTTTCAATAAGCGTTCATGATCTTTTTTGTGAACACTGTATGCTTTATTGAGAGATTGCTTTGACTTTGCTCTTTTTACAGCATTTTGAAATTTTTTATGAATGACGTTTACTTCAGATGTATAATTTGCCATCAAAATTATTAGAGCCATGAAATTAAAGAACTTTGTGTAGACATATCAGTGAAGTGATCATATACAAAGTGATCGCATATCAATATCAATCAACGTGATCCATATATTGAACAGATAAAGGAGATTTGTATGAATGGTTCTTTTGAAAGACCTGATTGGGATGAATATTTTATGCTTCAGGCTGAGTTGGCAAAGCTTCGCTCAAACTGCATGACAAGGCAAGTGGGAGCAGTGATTGTTAGAAATCATAGGCAATTAGCAACAGGATATAATGGAACCCCTCCTGGAATTAAAAATTGTTTTGAAGGTGGATGTAAAAGATGTCAATTAAGAATAGAGGGAAAGATAGAATCAGGTGCATCTCTTGATAGATGTCTTTGTAATCATGCAGAAGCAAATGCAATAATGCATTGTGCTATTTTAGGAATTGAGGCAGGAATAGCAGGTGCAGTGATGTATACAACATTTGTCCCATGCCTAGAATGCACAAAAATGGCAATTACAATTGGAATAAAAAGAATTGTTTGTCTTGACTCTTATCCTGAGACAGATTATGATTTGCTAAGAGAAGCAGGAGTAAACATAGTACAGTTAGATAAAGGCAGAATTTCAAGATGGGCAAAAGAACTAGTCACCAATTACAAAGATCCAGTGTAATAAAATGCAAGTAAACATAGAAGAGGTTAAAAAAATTGAAACAATGCCACCGTCAATGTTGGTATCTGCTACATATGAAAACAATTCTAAATCTGCAGTACTCAAATTTTATGAACCAAAATCACAGAAATTAATTTTATGGAAAGACGAGACAAATCACAAACCCTATTGTTATTCAAGACTATCACCAGATGAATTAGACTTTCTTCAAGAAAGAGATGACGTCATAGAAATCAAAACTGTTCAAAAATATGATTTGCTAAAAGATGAGGAGATAGATATATCAAAAATCACAGTAGAAGATCCTTTAGCAATTGGAGGTACTGCAGGAGACAAAAGTATCAGAAACATAATTGAAACATGGGAATCTGACATCAAATATTATGAAAATTATCTTTATGACAGGAAATTAATTGTTGGAAGATATTATGAAGTGGTAGATGGGAATATCCGACCACATGATTTGGAAATTTCCGATGAAGTAAAGATTGCACTGAAAAGTTTGCTGTGGGATAAGGTTGACAGTGAAAGTATGGTAAATGAGGGTGAATTTAAAAAATACATTACAGAATGGGCAGATTTGTTAAATCAACCAATCCCCAAAATTAAAAGACTCAGTCTAGATATTGAAGTTGAAGCAGAGATTGGAAGAATCCCAGATCCAAAAATTGCTGAAAAGAAAGTCACCGCGATTGGATTGAAAGGATCAAATGAGTTTGATCAGATTTTTGTTCTCAAAACAGAGGGAACAGAAGAGGGAATAAACGAACTTGAACAAAATGTCAAAATTACATTCTATGATTCAGATAAAGAAAAAGAAATGATACAAGATGCGTTTGAGTTAATCAAGGAATTTCCATTTGTTGTAACATACAACGGAGATGAATTCGATTTACCATATTTATATAACAGAGCAGAAAGACTTGGAATTAAAAATTCAGAAAATCCATTTTACATGATGAGAAATTCAGCAACACTGAAGAAAGGTGTACATCTTGATTTGTATAGAACACTTTCAAACCGTTCATTTCAAATCTATGCTTTTAGTCAAAAATACACAGACTTTTCATTAAACAGCGTTTCAAAGGCCTTACTTGGAAAAGAAAAAATAGATTATGGTTTAGAGTTTGACGAATTATCCCTCTATCAAACTGCGAATTATTGTTACAATGATGCTCTTTTGACGTATGAACTTACCAGTTTTAATAGAGATTTACTAATGGATTTACTTGTAATCATTGCAAGAATTGGCAGAATGCCAATTGATGATATTGCAAGAATGGGTGTTTCTCAATGGATAAGGAGCCTACTATACTATGAGCACAGAAGAAGAAATTGTCTAATTCCAAAAAGAGAGGAGCTTGAAAGAAGATCAGAAGGAGTGATGTCTGATGCAGTGATAAAAGATAAGAAATACCGAGGAGGTCTAGTTGTTGAACCTAAAGAAGGGATTCATTTTGATGTAGTAGTTATGGATTTTGCAAGTCTATATCCAAGTATCATCAAAGTGAGAAATCTATCTTATGAGACAGTAAGATGTGTTCACGAAGAATGCAAGAAGAATACAATTCCAGAAACAAACCATTGGGCATGTACAAAGAAAAATGGCCTAACCTCAATGATAATTGGTTCACTTAGAGATTTGAGGGTAAACTACTACAAAAGTCTCTCAAAGAAATCAACACTTACAGATGATCAAAGACAGCAATACACAGTAGTAAGCCAAGCACTTAAGGTAATTCTCAATGCCAGTTATGGTGTGATGGGTGCAGAGATATTTCCTTTGTATTTCCTTCCAGTAGCAGAAGCAACAACCGCAATAGGTAGATACACAATCCTAGAGACAATTAAGAATTGTGAAAAAACTGGAATTGAAGTACTCTACGGTGACACAGATTCATTATTTATCAAAAAACCAAATGAAGATCAAATTCACAAAGTAATAGAGCAAGCAAAAAAGAATCACGGAGTAGATTTAGAGATTGACAAAGTGTATAGATATTGTGTATTAAGTAACAGAAAGAAAAACTATCTAGGAGTAACTACAGATGGAAAAGTGGATGTCAAAGGATTAACAGGAAAAAAATCGCATACACCTCCATTTATCAAAAAATTATTTTATGAATTATTGGATGTGTTATCTAAAGTTCAAACAATAGAAGATTTTGTAAAAGCAAAAAAAGACATATCAGAAAAAATTTCAACATGTGGCAAAAAAGTAGAGGCTAAAGAAATACCATTAAAAGACCTGACATTTAATGTGATGTTAAGCAAAGCGCCTTCAGAGTATGTCAAAACAATTCCACAACACATTAGAGCAGCAAGACAGCTTGAAACAATAAGAGAGGTAAAAAGAGGAGACAAGATATCATTTGTCAAAATTCTAAACAAACCAGGTGTAAAGCCAGTAGAGATGGCAAAAAAAGAAGAGATTGATTCAAAAAAATACATGGAGTTTATGGAGGCAACACTAGAACAGATTACATCATCAATGGATTTAGATTTTGATGTAATACTTGGGAAACCAAAACAGACTGGAATGGATCAATTTTTTTGGAGTTAGTGTAATACATGGAAGTTAATGGAATGCTACTTACTATATTAGGAATTTCTGCAGGAGTGCTCATCCTAACAGGATGGGTAGAACAAATTTACAAAGGATATAAAACAAAGAGCATGAAAGACATTTCAAAATTCTTAATGATATTCATATCAGCTGGTGCAATTTTATGGCTGATTTATGGATTAATAATTTTAGACGTGTTCATTATTGGGACAAATATTGCAGCAATAATTCTAATGTTGATAGTTCTTTTAATGAAAAGGAGATATGATGAGATGCTGCAAAGAAAACAATAAAGAATTAAATAGAATGCAAGAAGATTCACGAGGATGTTTGTAATTAACTGTAAAAATTATGATGAGATTGCAGGAGAAAAGATAATTAAATTTGTAAAGATAGCTGAAAAGATTTCCAAAAAATACAAAGTAAAAATCGCAATATCTCCACCTCAGCATTTAATTGGACTAGTTGCAAATAGTTCAATTCTAATTTTTGCACAACACATTGATGACTATAAGGTTGGAAGCACTACAGGCTATATCATTCCAGAATTGCTAAAAAAGTCCAAAGTTAAAGGATCACTGATCAACCACAGTGAGCACAGAATCTCAAGTAGTGAAATTCAAAAATTGGTTTTGAAATTAAAAGAATTAAAGATGATATCGATTGTTTGTGTAAAAGACGTTACAGAAGTGAAAAAGTATTCAAAATTAAACCCAGATTATATTGCTATAGAGCCCCCAGAATTAATTGGATCTGGTAAAGCAGTGTCCAAAGAAAAACCAGAATTAATTGAAAAAGCTGCTAAGGCAGTAGAAAGTGCAAAAAACAACACGAAATTACTTTGTGGTGCAGGAATTGTATCAGGTCAGGATGTTGCAAAGGCATTAGAGTTAGGATCAAAAGGAATACTAGTAGCAAGTGGGATAGTCAAGGCAAAAGATTGGAGTAAGATAATGTCTGAATTTGCCAAATCAATGACTTGATATGAATTCTCATTTGTAATTTATCAGATAAATGTCAGGTAAAACATTGTTACGTATCACTTGATAACAACATCTTTTGTTCTAATATTCAGAATTTTTAATTATGTCAGTAATCGTTAGTTCAACTTCTTTAGGCCTTCTACGTTCTTCAGACATGTAAAAAGACTGTAATTGCTTTACTTGATCAAAAAAAGAGGAACTCCCATAGTTAGAAAGAAGTACATTTATTACTTATAATTAAGATCTAAACTCTTACTTTCAATGCAAACGCCCCACATTTTGGACACCGATGTTTTTTCAAATATTCTGCATGAGTTTCAGTACGTTTTTTAGAATACGTGATGTGCTCTCCACAATCTTCACATATACCAAGTAAATCGCCCTTCATAGATTAATTGTGAAATACTAGTACAAATAATTTCATAATTGTAAAAAACAAAGAAAAAGTAATCAGGTGTTATTTTGACCATTTAGAGTATCTATACGTCTACTAGATTAAAGAGTGGTTTTCCAGAGGCCGATTTTTATTAGATATATTTGACTGAGCCAAGAATCTCTTTGCCTGAATTAACATTAAATATTTTTTAAATAATCTGTTGCCTACAAAAGGTATTTAGTTTTAAAAGGATTCAAATTGGTTTTTCTACGGGTGCTACAATCACTATAACAAACACCTCTTTTCTCGATTTTGTTAAATTTTAGTCAGTATTAAAATCAATGATTAGGATCATAAGAATAAGGAGGAGTTCATAACCAAAGCTGCTCAAAGTAGTAATTTTGTGTATTATTAGTGTTGAATTAGTTTAATACCCCCTTTTTTTGATTGATTAATCGTAAAAAAATGAAACAAGTATATTTTTATGATGAAGGGGATGGTAAAAACAAAAAACTCCTAGGAGGAAAAGGAGCTGGTCTATGTGAGATGACCAAACTAAAATTACCAGTACCGCCAGGATTTACAATTACTACAGAAGTTTGCAATAGATATTATGAAAATAACAAGAAATTGCCAAAAACACTCATGGCAGAGGTAAAAAAGAACATTGGAAAGATTGAAAAAAGAACAGGAAAGAAATGGAATTCAAAATTAAATCCTTTACTAGTATCAGTAAGATCAGGGGCTGCAATTTCTATGCCTGGCATGATGGATACAATATTAAATTTAGGATTAAATGATCAAACCGTATTAGGATTAGCTGAAAAAAGTAACAATCCTAGATTTGCATGGGATTCCTATAGAAGATTTATCCAGTTATTTGGCAAGGTAGTATTTGGAGTAGATGACAAGAAATTTGATGATGTGTTAAATGATGCAAAAAGAAAACAAAATGTTGAAGTTGATAGTGATTTAAACGAAGAATCACTAAAAGAGATAGTTTCACAATATAAACAAATTTGTGACAATCATACAGGTAGGAAATTTCCAACAGACCCAACAGAACAAGTAGAGCTTGCAATTAAAGCAGTATTTGGTAGCTGGATGGGAGAAAGAGCAATTGTTTACAGAGAGAAGAATAACATTACAAAAGACATTGCAGATGGAACCGCAGTAAATATTGTATCAATGGCATTTGGAAATATGGGTGATGATTGTGCTACAGGTGTTGTGTTTACAAGAAGTCCAGAAGATGGAACACGTAAGATCTATGGCGAATATCTGATCAACGCCCAAGGCGAAGACGTAGTGGCCGGAGTAAGAACCGGAAAACAAATTGATGGAATGAAAAAAGAGATGCCGGAATCATATAACCAATTAGTAAAAACATGTGAAAGATTAGAGAAACATTACAAAGAACCGCAAGATATTGAATTTACAATTGAGCAAGGGAAGTTCTATTTGTTACAGACAAGAAATGCAAAGATGAATGCAGTTGGAATGGTAAAAACATCAGTAGATATGGTAAAAGAGAAACTAATTGATAAAAATAGAGCAATTACAAGACTACAGGCAGAGCAATTAGAGCAATTATTACACAAGAGAATTGATCCTGAAGAAATTAAAAATTACACACAATTAGCAAAAGGCATTGCAGCATCACCAGGAGCTGCCAGTGGGATTGCAGTATTGGATGTAAAAAGAGCAACCGCAATGGGAGAAAACGGTGCTAAAGTAATTCTAATCAGAGAGGAGACAAAACCTGAAGATGTTCCAGCATTCTTTGAATCAGTTGGAATTTTAACTAGCAGAGGCGGTAAAACATCTCATGCAGCAGTAGTTGCTAGGGGAATGGGCAAACCATGTATTGTTGGATGTTCTGAATTAAAGATCGATGTAGATAACAAGCAATGTAGTGTAGATGGTAAAGTAGTCAGAGAAGGAGATTCAATTACAATAGATGGGAGCACAGGCATTGTGTATATTGGAGACATTCCAACAATAGAGCCAAAAGTTAATGCAGATTTTAAACAGATTCTAGAATGGGCTAAAAATGCAAAAAAGATTGGAATAAGAGCAAATGCAGATACCCCAGAAGGAGCAAAACTTGCAAGAGAATTTGGAGGTCAAGGAATTGGATTGTGTAGAACAGAGAGAATGTTCAATGGAAGTGACAGAATTAATTTATTTGTAGAAATGATCATGGCTGAGAATATTGAGGAGCGAAGTAAAATTCTCAAGAAACTAGGAGAATTACAAAAGAGTGATTTTATTGAAATTTTACAAGCAATGGAAGGTTATGAGGTCACAATTAGATTATTAGATCCTCCATTACATGAATTCTTACCAAACCCAGAAGAGTTATCAGAAAAAATTCGTAAATTAGAATCAAGAAATGAAACAAGTGAAGCCAATGCAGCAAAAACTATCCTAAAGAGAGCAAGGGATCTTGCAGAAATCAATCCAATGATGGGACATAGAGGAGTCAGAGTTGGAATTACTTATCCTGAAATTTATGAAATGCAAATCCGTGCAGTCTTTGAAGCATTAGTGGAGTTAACAAAGAAAAAGGTAAAGGCCCATCCACAGATCATGATTCCACAGATTAGCAGTGTTGCTGAACTGAACCACGTCAAGAGGATTTATGATTCCGTCAAGAAAGAGATTGAAACTACGCATAAAATGAAACTAAAAATCAATTTTGGAACAATGATCGAAGTTGTTAGAGCAGCACTAACTGCAAACGAACTTGCAGATACTGCAGAATTCTTTAGTTTTGGAACCAATGATTTGACACAGGGGACATTTAGTTTTAGCAGAGAAGATGTTGAAGGGAAATTCCTTCCAGAATATATGGAAAAGGAGTTGTTAGAGAGAAACCCATTCCAATCAATTGATGTTAATGGAGTAGGCAGTTTGATAAAGATAGGAATTGATGCAGGTCGTAGAGTCAGGCAGGGTATGGAAATAGGAATATGTGGAGAGCATGGAGGAGATCCAAGTTCAATAAAATTTTGCCATGACGCAGGTCTTAGTTATGTGAGTGCATCACCACATAGAATCCCCATAGCAATAGTAGCTGCAGCTCAAGCCGCAATTGAACAATCTAAACCAAAATCTAAACCAAAATCTAAACCAAAATCTAAACCAAAATCTAAACCAAAATCTAAACCAAAATCTAAAAAAAAGTAAAATAAATTATTAGAAAATTACAATAAAGAAATAATCTTTTGTATTATTTCATCATGGTTTGATATGATTTCTGTAGAAACCAGTATGATATCCTTTTCATGATAAACATTAATCCATTTCACATGGTCACGTGATTCTACAGACCAATTTGTTTTTCCAAGATTTTTATCAAAAATCCGATTCATTTTTGCCTTCAGTAATGCTTCACGATGCAGTAATTTTGTTTCATAAACATTCAGTTGTGGAATCATTCCTTTTTTTCTATGGTATGCTTTTAATCTACCACATTTACACAAAATCCCGGCAAATCGTATTGACGTATCTAGATTCAAAACTTTGTTACAAAACTTGCTTTCAGGACTAGGTTCTTCTAATTTTTGCACGACTATTATTATTATTTTTAAAAAATAGAAGACAAAAATTAGTTTTGTTGACTAAAGAGTAAAATGCAAAACGTCAGTGTTAGTTACAAACTCATTTTTGATTAAATACAGGTAACCAAAAATACATGATTTTTCTATTTAAGTCTACAAAGATATCTGCATTATCATTCCAAGTTTTGACATTTTTTTCCCAGATTCAATGGTAGTGATGATAATTTTATTACACAATGATCTGTACTTTGTAGTTTCTTCACCCATGGTCTCAACGAGGGTTTTAAAAGATTCAGGAAAAGTAAAATTAAACTGAGAATTACTCATAAATTCTTTTTGTAGTGAAAGGTTTGCGTTTACTATATTTTTCCATGTTTCATAAGATTCATTTTGGAGATCAAATAATATTTGTTGAATATGAGGAACTGAATTTTCGATTTCAGAGAAATATTTCTTATAGATTTGCTCAATAACGCTAAAATGATCTTGATTGTCTTTATTTTCAGCCATAATTTTTCTAGAAAACATCAAAACTTAAACATATTGGCAAAAAATCAAACCAAACCACATTGTCTTATTTTTGAGTATTACTTTCACTATAACCTAGACCTTTAAACTAAATGTAGCATAAAATTAATTCCATGAGTTACAAGTGCCTGATTTGCAACATAGTTTTAGAAGATCCAAGAGAACTAGAGATGCATTTGAAAATAGAGCACAAATAGGGTGTGAAAAGAGAATCCAAGTAATCATATACACAAACATGATTTACAATATTTTAGGGTGTAATGCAGAGAGTTTTATAAAATTAATGCGCTGTTAGTTTTATTCAAATTCTCAAAGACAATCAGGTAAAAAAATTATGCAAGTCTGTTAGAATCATGCAACAAAAATTACGTCAAAAGACACAAACATCAAAGTTCAAACATATCTTAGATTGAAATTAACTTAACGTATCCCAAATATTGATAAACTAACTGAACATAATTTCAAATGAGTTGTTACCAAGAATTGATTCAATAAAGCAAATTAGACAAAAAATAGGAATTACACAAAAAAAACTGGCCACTATGACAGGAGTCAGCACTTCAATGATAAATCAGATAGAGTCAGGACGAAGTCAACCAAGTTACGAAACCGCAAAGAAAATTTTTGAGAGTCTGGCAAAATTAGAAGGTGAATCATCATCTCACACAGCTGGAGATTTTTGTAGTAAGGATATTGTAAAGTTAAAACCAACAAATACACTTCACGATGCGATCAAAAAAATGCATCAATCATCAATTAGCCAAATTCCAATTTTTGATAACATAGATGTAGTTGGAATGATATCTGAAGACGGAATTGTGAAGCACCTGGCAGATTTGGGAGAGGCTGAATTGAAAAAGGCAAAGCTTGCAGATACCATGGACCCTGTTCCACCAATTGTGGATTTTGATACACCTGCAAATGTACTAGTACCTCTAATTAGATACTCAAAATGTATTCTAGTTTCAAAGAAATCAAAAATTGTTGGAATAATCACTGCTTCTGATACTCTAAAAATGATGGAATAATTATTTTGGATGAGAACAGAGCTCAGCTAAAACTCCATGCAAGGACTTTGGATGAATAAAAGTCACTTTAGTTCCAGCAGAGCCAGGTCTGATTTGTCCTAGAAACTGAACACCACAGCCCTCCATTCGATCTACTTCTCCTTCTATATTATCAGTTTCTAATGCCATGTGGTGTAAACCTGGACCTTTTTTGTCAAGAAATTTTTTAATTGGGCTTGAGTCATTTGTTGGTTGCATTAATTCCACTCGACCATTTTCCAAATGAATAATTGCAACTTTAACACCTTCAGACTCTACTGTTTCAAACTCAACACTATCAACTCCTAATGCTTTCTGGTACACTTTGGCAGATTCTTCAACATTATTTACTGCAATTGCAATATGATCAATTTTCATCTAAATTACTCATAATTATTTAGTATTAAGGGTTTTATCTTTTAATTTTTAGATATATTAAAAGACATAGAGAAATGATACCACCTAAAATTATACTTAGCCCGATCAACCACTCTTGCGAGAACCAACCATAATTTGTAAGGATTAAAAATCCAATCAGAATGGCAATCACAATTGCCAGACCATAAATTATTATATTTTTAGACATGTTTAGATCATATCCAAAATTTTCTTCTTTTTTGGGATAATTGTTTTATAATCATCATCAGATTGTTCATTAGTTACAGTCATAAATTTAGAATCCACATTCTTTGTATAAACGTGTTATTTTAACATCGATGCTTTTAAGATATTTCCAATCCAATTGCAACGGTATTACTATTAGTTATAAATAGTGGCCCAAAAAATCAATCAGAGTTAATTAGTTATTAGTCAACTCGCAGAAAATTTGGATTCAGTTATTCCTACTCCAGAAGAACTAGAAAAAACCAATGGAACTAGTGTGATAGTTTCAATATATCATAAATCAGAGGATGGAATACATGGGGAAAATTTGTCTATAACATATCCTGCTACAAAAGAACCTGAAAATATTGTAATGACGATTCCATACCAACCCAAAAGGATTGGCAATTCCAAAATTAATACAATTTTTGAAGAACACTTAATCCAACCTGTGCATAAAACGAACAAAATAAACGAAAAAAGTTCAAAAGTTTATCAGGTCAGCATTTTTACTTAATAATCGATCTTTTTTATTCTAACAGAACTACCTTTGCCTTCTAGATAATGCCCAATAAAATTAGTCATTTGTTCTCCAATTTTATGTCCCAATGCACCCTTCATCATACCTGATTTTTCAATGATTTGTGTCAATTCCTCACTGATCTGAATATTAAAAAAGGTCCAACCAAATTTTTCAAAAGGTTTTTCAATCACATACCCGTTTTGCACATTACATTCTGTTTCTAAATCAGTTAATGCTTGTATTACTATAGAGATTTCTTTCTCATAACTTCTTGTACTTAGTTGAAATAATGGATTCAATTAACTATATTCCAAACAACTTATGTTTTATATTAAATGAACCAAATATGATGTAAGAATTCTTGTTTTAGATGGAAAATCAAAAAAGAACTGAGAATCTAACTTTTAAAGTCAATCATAAATAATACTGCGTCTGATTTTTACCCCTGTGAGGTAGTCGTAGCCCATCCGGTTTGAACCTAAAAATATTTTAAAAAAATAAATCATCCCAAGAAATGTATCTTAATTAAATGAGTGAGGTACTGTTCTCAATCTTTTTGACATGTACAAATCCCTACAATCTGTACATTAAACCCAAGATTTCCTCTCTTTAAAATCTGATTTTATACTATACCATTCAAAGCACCTTCAGATTGGATCTATCTTAGAGCTGTAAAATATGATGAAATCGAAGAGACTTGAACACTACTAATAAGATGGATCGTATAATGTTATTTTCTAAATTTTAGATATTTGTGAACTTTAAATCCTATAATTGTGAGTATTACAATATACATTTCCAAGTTTAATGCAGTGATTAGTGCACCTATGAATCATTGTGATGTAAAATTTCTCAAATATTTCAACTGCCAGTTAGTCGTTTGTTAAAGTGCATATTAATATTAAAAAACCACACCATCATTTTTAGAATAATGAACTCATATCATACATTCAAAAACATATCGCCTTCAGTTTATCAAGAAATTAAAGATTTCATCAAATTAAAATATAAAATCAAAGTTTTGGAAAAAACTTCACCAGGACTAAAGGAGTCTTTTGACATTTTATCTGAATCTATTAAAGTACACTATTATACAAAGGAGAAATTACTTTTTCAATCTAGTCCAACAAACAAAACATATACAAAATTGATTTTTGACATAGATAAGAAATTTTCACTAAATACACTTGATGAAATAGAACAAAAAATAACTACGATTCCATCAGATGTAAAATTTTTTGTAGGTTGTGATGAGGCAGGTGCAGGTGAAACTTTTGGATCCATGTTTTTAGGATGTGTAATTATTGACGTTAAGAATTTAAAAAACATTGAACAAATTTTTGATACTCAAAACATCAAGGAGCTCAACGAGTCTGAAATACTCGAAAAATACAATAAAATCAAAGAATATTGTAAAATTTTTAAAATAAAATGTGAAGCATCAGAAATTGATGAGAACAGTAAAAATATGCTTCTTGATCAAAAATATGAGGAATTACTAAGCGAAGCGATTTCTGAAAAAGAAAAATTGTGCGTAATAATTGATGATTATGGAATTAAAAGAGACTTAAAATTATTTTTAGAAAATCTTGAATCTAGAGGAAATACCGTAATTGTTGAAAACAAGGCTGATGAAAAGTATCTTGCATGTCAGGCAGCTTCTGTTGTTGCAAGAAAGGAAAGATTTGAGGAAATACAAAACCTTAACAAAAAATTCAATGTGCAAAATGAATCTGGAAAAATAATTTATCCTGGATCTGGTAACGCTGCAAACTCACAAACTGCAGAATATTTAGAAACATTCATGAGACTATATCCTTCTAAAGATCTTCCTCCTTTTGTAAGAAGAAAATGGAATAATGTTAAAAAAATTATTACAAAAAAAAATGGTCAAAAAATTTCACGATTTTTTGAAGAATAACTTTTAAGATATAATGAAAATACCTTTTATTTTTGAATGGGATTTATTGATCTTACAAGATAAGAGTATTTCAGAGATAATTCATTATTTGGCCATACCTATAATCCCATAAAGTCTTTGCAGAGAAAAGTAACTTTTTAATTTTCTAAAATAAATTTCATATGAATTACAATTCACTATGAAAACATTTTAGCCATATGTGATCAACTTTATATGTTTTCAAATCAATTCAAAAGAATCATAATTTTAGGCTTAGTTATGAGGTCAAAAAGGCCTGAATTAATCTTGATGATAATTTGAGATTCTAAAATTCGGTCTATTAAAGAGATATAGTTTCACTCAAATGACTTAGCAACCCTTGTGATTCGATGACCACAGTTTGCACAAAGATTAATTTTTTTATCAAATCTAAGTTCTCCACATTTATCACATCTAGTAAAAGCCATAATACATTCAAGACAAACTAGGAAATAAGAATGATCTTAATTTTGAATTAATCTATAAAAGCCTGCAAATTTTTCTTAACATTAAGGAAAATTTCCTTCATCAAGTAATTCTTTGTATATTGTTTTTTCCAGACGGGTTTCTGCTGCACCACATTTACTACACATTCCCAGATCATCAGGATTCTCTTTCTTTCTCTTCTCACATTCTACGCATTTATGAATCCCTTTTTTGAATCCCATAGATTGAATTCAGTTTGTCTTAGGCAAAAAGCTTGTGATTTTTTCAATCCAGTAAATGCTTAGAGTAATTATTACTCTTTTTTATTGAATTCGCAGTTCAGTCCATAAATAATGAAATCCATTTACAAGTTCTGATCTTTATTATGATCTCATTATTTTGCGTTTTCATACCCAAAAAAGAATTCCCTTTTTATTTCGCATAGAAAATATTCTCAAAATGCATAACATGTGCAAGAATTTTTTAGTAAATCAATAATTTTTCTACAATTTCCTTTGTCAGTAATTGAGGTAAATCATACGTTGGGTTTTTGTTTAATACCTACAAAAATCACCAAAAGATTACAAGATATATCAGGATCTTTTGAAGGACTAATTGCCATGTACTTCGAACAATGATGCTAATATGAATCGACATGATTTGTCTTAAGTGAGTTTATTTTAATTAAAAATAATTAGAATTATTTCAGGTATGTGAAACATCCATAATTTAACAAAGAACCACTCTAAAATAATATGATGAATTTTTAGTTATTCCCATATTTTCAAAAAGAGGTAAAGTCTCAAAAACAATTATTGTTAAAATGAATAAAACAACATCAATCAAAGAGGCATCATAATAATTTCAACCTGTTTTGAAACCAGAGAACAAAAAAACATTAACACTTGTATACGAAATATCATGACATATTCTATGGATAAGAGACAAGATGGCCTTGCTGTTCTTATAAATCTACGAAATGAAGGACAACTTCCATGGCTCATTGATAGTTTAGAATCAATATTTGGTAATGAATCTGTGGAAAGTCTGTATACAGAAAAACAGATTACAATCACTATTGGTAAAATAGATTTTAGAGAGAAACACAGAAAACTAGTCCTTGAGGAGGTTCACAAATTTGATGGACTTGTTTTAGATGAAGTAGAAATCTATGATCATTTTCCACAATAGTTTATACTTTTTATAATTTTACCAATCTATCTGCATGAACAAGTCATAGATATTTCAGATACTCATCGAGGATGCGTGATTTTATTGATTCATGAATTAAACTAGATTGTCATAAATACAGGAATTTTGTATTTTTACAAAAGTTATGGAGGTGTACTCCAAAAAAAATTGTTTCAATTTATCCATATCTTTTTTTCTATTATGATAAACTCCACGTTTTGTTCTTTTTGAAAATTTTAAAAATTCTTTCAACTATGTTACCAACACTGTATTTTATTGATGTCACATTTTTTCAATAATCTTTATTTTTTTCTTTATATTTTTTACAACTATTAATTCATCTGATTTGATAGCATGAAATAATATTATCTCAAAGCCATGTTTCATGGCAAGATTAGAGACATGCTTAAGAAATGCTTGTTGTCAGATTCATCTATACAAACAAAAATTTTGAATTTGAAAATTTTTGTGTTTAATTATTTTCATATTGAACATTTATGCAATCATCCTGAATATGACGATTAGTATAGTTGAAGATATAATAACTAAGCAAGTTAACAAATTTACAAGTTCAAAGTTTGTAAGCCATCTCAATTGTAATGAGGTATAAATACATAAATCATTTTAGAAGTATAAATCATTTTAGAAGTATAATTCACAAGACAATGTCTCTAAAAAAATATAACACATCAGAGATCACTCCTTCTGAATGGCATGCAATTAATCAATTCACATCAGAGTTAGAATTACAAAATTATACATGTGTGTCAATATATTATCCGCATGACAAACGCTCAGAAATATTAACACTATTGGATAAACCGAAGAATAATCAAGCAAGAGAGAAAATAGAATTTTTAATCAAGCAAGAAATTACAAAGCAAGTAAAACCAACAAAACCCAGAAAACAGTTCATCAATACTTATTGTATTTTTGGATGGCAAAAAAACAACAAGATAGTTCTCAAAAAAATTGCTATTTCAAAAGAGATGCCATTTGTTTATGTTGCAGGAAAAAAGATATACCTGAAACCATTTCGGGACATATTAAAAACAAACTACCATATAATTTTGGTAATCATTGATCAAAAGTCAGATCACATACGATATATTCAAGGAAACAAGATATTGGCAGATGAAAAATCAAGTATTAATTTGCAGGGATGACACAAAAAAGGTGGACAGAGTCAAAAACGATTCTTGAGAGCAAGACAGACACTCATTCAAGGATTTTTCAAACGAACTGCAAAGTCAGTAATATGGATTCAAATGATGTAAAGATTTTATTTTTGGGAGGAGTGGGAAACGCAAAAATTGGATTTCATGATGAATTAGATTCGGAACTAAAAATGAAATCACGTTTTATGGAAAACGTGTCATTTAACACATCCATGAATATTGTGAATAAAAAAATCATCAAACATCTTTACGATTACAGGAGAAAGCATGTACTTGAAGTTGTATTCAAGTTTGAAAAAGCAATTAAAGAAAAATTGATTGTAAGAAAAAATTCAGAGATACAGAAGGCCTTGAAAATTGGGGCAGTGAATATTCTTTTGGTGTCAGCTAATTATTATAATTTATCACCTACCAATAATCAAAAAATAACAAAGATGATCGACCTTGCTGAGAATACATCATCCAGAGTAGAATTTGTAACCAATCCAAAACTAGTTAAAAAGATGGAAAAATATGGTCATGTACTTGCATTGCTTCGTTACAAGTTCAAATGAGTACATGCTTATGCAAGAAAGAGAAATATTCAAAAAAACCAAAAACTAAAGATTTACTTGGAGTGAGTGACCATAGAAATTTCTACCAATCATCATCCAATCTAAAAGACTTCTTTTGGACGATATTCACCAAATACTTCTCTGAACGTATTGCTGATTTCACCAGTAGTAGCAAATGCTTTAGCAGCTGTGACGATATATGGCATTAGATTTTTGTCAGTATCAGCCGCACTTTTCATTGCTGAAAGTGCATCTTCCCATTTTTTAGCATCTCTAGATGAACGCAATTCTTTAAGTGCCTTCTTTTGTTGAATTTCTATTTTTCCGCCAATCCTAAGCAAGTCAGGTTGCTCTTCTTCTTCAACATATTTGTTAACACCAACAATAATTCGTTCATTGTCATCTGTTTCTTTTTTAAGACGATATGCGTTTGCCCTTATTTCGGATTGAAAGAATCCTTTTTCAATTGCTTTTACAGAGCCGCCCATTTTTTGGATTTTTTTCAAATATGCCCAAACATCAGCCTCAATTTGATCACATAATTCTTCAAGATAATAAGATCCAGCCAATGGATCAGCTGTTTTTGTAATACCACTTTCATGAGCCACAATTTGTTGTGTTCTAAGTGCAATTTTTGCAGATTCCTGAGTTGGAAGTGCAAGTGCTTCATCTCTAGAATTAGTATGAAGTGATTGGGTTCCACCAGCAACTGCAGCCATTGTTTGAATAGCAACACGAACGATGTTGTTATTTGGTTGTTGCGCAGTTAAAGATTCACCACTAGTTTGAGTATGAAATTTTAATTGTAATGAACGCGGGTTTTTGGCATGAAACATTTCTTTTAGAATTTTTGCATAAACTTTTCTTGCGACTCGAAACTTTGCAACTTCTTCAAAGAATTCTATAGTACAACAAAAAAAGAATGAAAGACGGGGTGCAAAGTCATCAATTTTTAATCCTTTATCCAAACAGGTTTGAATATATGCAATAGCATTTGCCAATGTAAACGCAACTTCTTGTGTAGCAGTACATCCAGCTTCTCGCATATGGTATCCAGATATCGAAACGGGGTACCATGAAGGTACTTTTTGTGCACAGTATTCTATCATATCACCAATTAATCGCATGGAGGGTTGGGGTGGATAAATGTAGGTATTTCTGGCAATGTATTCTTTTAAAATATCATTTTGAGTGGTTCCACGAAGATCATGACTTTTGAATCCTTGTGCCTCGCCAACTGCAATATAATATGCAAGTAGAGTTGATGCAGTGGAATTAATAGTCATTGAAGAACTGACTTTGCCAAGTGGAATACCATCAAATGCAGTCATCATATCCTTAATTGATGTGATTGAGACACCAACTTTTCCTACTTCACCTTCAGCTTGTGGCGAATCAGAATCATATCCAATTTGAGTGGGTAAATCAAATGCCATACTAAGACCTGTCTGACCTTTTTCAAGCATGAATTTGAAGCGTTCATTGGTAAGTTTGGCATCTCCAAATCCAGAATATTGTCTCATAGTCCAAAATCTTTCACGGAACATTTCAGGATGAATTCCCCTGGTAAATGGATATTTTCCAGAATCCTCAGCAGGTTTCTTCTTAGGAGATTTTTGATAAATACGCTTTACCGTAAAGCCTGAATCAGTAAAAATTTTCTTTTCAGATTCCTTTGATTTTGTTGATTTTTTATCGACCATATTATCACTTTAATAATGATTTTGTAATTTGATCTCCGGCTTCGAAAGGATCAATGCCTTTTGCTTGCAATTTTTTAAGATATTTTGAAAATGTCTTATCAGAATGTAACATATCATCAATCTTTTCTCTCATGTTATTTAAAACAATATCTTTTAGTTCAGTTTCTAGCCTTTCAGAGTCTTTATCATTTTTGGATCTCTTTTTAGAATTCATCATTTCTTTCAAGGTCTTTGCAAATTCCGTAATACCAGAATTCTTTTTTACAGATGTTTTTAAAATTACCGGATTTCGAACAGAATCACCAATAAAATCCCGAACAGCGTCAAATAACTGATTTGCTCCGCTTAGATCACTCTTGTTAACAAGGTAAATATCTCCAATCTCAGTCAAACCGGCTTTGATTGTTTGAATACTATCTCCAGTGTTAGGATTGAAAACAACAACTATAATATCAGCAATATTAGATATTTCAACTTCAGTTTGCCCAGCACCAACGCTTTCAATGATAATTGGATTAAATCCAGCATACTCCAAAATACGAATGCTGTTTCGTAGTGAACGTGACACTGCTCCTGTTGCACCTCTTGATGCAATACTTCGGATGTATGTCCCAGAATCAGTGGATTCACTCATCCGTACACGATCACCAAGTATTGCACCTCCAGTAACATGACTGGTTGGATCAATTGCAAGTACAGCTGGTTTAGTACCAAGTTTTTTCAAGGTAACAGCTGTCTTGTTAATTAATGAACTCTTTCCAGCTCCTGCGGGACCTGTAATTCCAATTATCATAGAGTGTCCAGTATCCTTGAAAATTTTCTTTAAAATTTTTTTTGCTTCTTTTTGATCGTTTTCAATAATAGAGATTGCTTTTGCAATAGTCCCACGTTTTCCTTTCTTTAAATCAATTAAATCCAACATACAATGTTCCAAAAGGGTGCAATAAAATCTTGTGGCTATCTATAATCTTCCATAAATTACAGGGGGCACAGGATCTCCAAGTGGATGTATTTCTGTTTTGAGTTGAATATGACCAAAGTCAGCATGTTCAATTTCTAAGACAACTGGATGAATCGCCCAGCCATATTTTGGCGCATTTGGAAATGGGATAATTTCAATGAATTCGGAATTATAGAAGGTCTTGTGGAAGGATTCATTCATTCCAAGAATTTCCATTACAACCGAATTTGTTTTATCAGATTTATCAAAATAAGACACCTCAACATGACCAGAATCATAGTAAATTGCCTCAAACTTAAACGTCTCCCGGAGTATTTCTTTGTCGTCGGTTCCAGCGCCAGTAAGAAACAATATTGCCAAAATGGTAAAAACACCAAGGAAAATTGGAGGTCCGAGTTTTTTAGCCATATTTGAATTCTTTTCTCATATTTCTAAGAAATTTGGAGTTTATTCTAATTCTCTCAAGAGTTTGTGATTGTGTTCTTTCGGTACCAGGAGTAGGGTTCTTTTTGAAGAATGCCTTGATCTCTTTTTCCATAGAATCATCTGCAACAGATGCAATGCTTGCTACAATCCTATTAAACAAAGGGTTGCCATGACCAACTTTTTTGTTTAGTTTTTTCCAATTCTTCTTTAACCATGGCCACAAAATCTTATCACCATATGGGTTTCCAGCAACTTTCATGATAGGTAGCTGCATATTTTGTGAACGAACTTCAGAGGTTTGAGAAAAGTCCAGTGATTTGAGTAAAAGTTTTTTGTCTTGGAATCCACACATTGCACCAAGAAATCGGAGTTTTTCTTCCATTGTTTTTGCACTTTTGTATAGTTTTACAAGTTCAGCGTGTGTTTTTGAATTGCCATTCCATGCGGCAATTGAACAAACAGGCTCCACCAAATCCGGAGATAGGGAATTAGGGGATTTTAAGAATTCTTTATATTTACTCAATGCTTTTTCTGTAACTTCTTCATCGTTCATTTTACCTAAGGTAGAGATAACAAATGCACGGAGCATTGCATCAGTATGGTTATCAGATTTTTTTGGTTCCCAACCTACACGGAATAAAATTCTTCTAAAGTAATTCACAGCATAGATTCTAATTTCATCTACAAATGGTTCATCAAATGCACGGAAATATAATGAAGCTAAATTATGTGCCACATTAACGGATGCAAGATAACTATCTTCTTCAAAGTATGCATCTGAAAAATCAAGATAGTTTCTTACATACTCATCACCTGAAACACAAAGCGAAAACAAATCATTTTGAATTGCCCATCTATCAATTACTGCAATGCGTTTTTCATCAATTAACATTTTTAGATCAAGTAAAATTCCTTCATCATATTTTACGCGATAAAATCCCTTTCTTCCATAATTTGCTACAAATCCCAAAGTATTCTTAGGTAGTTTTATGGAAAGTGTCTTAGTTGAGAACAATTTTTTAGAAATTTCATTTTTCAATCCTAAAGACAATGGAATGGACCACAAACCTTTGCTAAACTTACCATCAGACTCTAGCAGGTATCTCTTTTGTTTTAGTTTTAAAACATTACCGTCCTGATTAATCTCGACAAGAGGGAAACCAGGTTGCTTTAGCCAAGTGTTGATCATTGAAGACACGGGCATTTTTGAGGCCTTGCCAATTGCATCCCACAAATCTTGTCCTTTGGCATTTTTGTATTTAAAATCAGAGAGATATTTTTTGAGTCCTTTTCGGAAATTTGGTTCCCCCACATAAGATTCTAACATTCGAAGAATACATCCACCCTTATCATAAGATATTGCATCAAAAATTTCTCTAATTTCTGCAGGTGAATTTACTTTAACATCTATTGGATGAGTTGTTTTTAGTGAATCAAGCCCCATTGCAGTATTCATTGCATCATCTACAAACTGATTCCACAAATCCCATTCAGGATAAAATTGATCAACAAATTTAGTGGCCATAAAAGTGGCAAAGCTTTCATTTAACCATAGATCATTCCACCATTTCATTGTGACTAAATTTCCAAACCATTGATGCGCAATCTCATGTGAGATCACTTCTGCAATGAATTGTTTGGTTCTAGTAGAAGATGTTTTAGGATCATAAAGCAGAATTGTTTCTCTGAAAGTTATTGCTCCCCAGTTTTCCATAGCACCTGCTGCAAAATCAGGGACTGCAATCAAATCAAGTTTTGGCAACGGATATTTTATTCCAAAATATTTTTCATATGAAGTGAGAAGTTTTTTTCCTAAGTTTAGTGAAAACTTTCCCTTTGATTTATTTCCTTTAGTGGTTATAACCCTAATCTGTATTTTACCAACATTACCTGAAAGATATTCAAACTCACCAACTGCAAGATAAATTAAATATGTAGAAACAATCGGAGTTTGTGCAAACTGATAGATAGTTTTACTACCAATTTTTTTCTTTGATTTAACTGGCATGTTTGAAATTGCAGTGAATTTGTTATCAGCTATAATGGAGATATCAAATGTTGCTTTTGCTTCAGGTTCATCCCAACATGGAAATGCACGTCTAGCATCTGCTGCCTCAAATTGAGACGTTGCAAGATATTTCGTTTTTCCATTTTGTTTGTATTGACTACGATAAAATCCAAGTAATCTATCATTCAGGATTCCTTCAAATTCCAAATTTATTGTGGCCTTGCCTTTAATTTTTTTTCCTAAAAATATTTGAAGTTGTTCATTTTTTTCTGCTATTTTGGGAGCTGACTGAATAATCTCATCATTACATTTTACGTGACAGGAATGAATTTTTAGTTCAGCGCAATGCATGACAATAACTTTTGTTGTTTTTTTACAATCGATAGAAATAGTTTCAGAACCAATAAATGTAAATTTTTTGAGATCTGGCTCAAATGTTAGTTGATAGTTTATTGGAATTACATCCACATTGAGGATAATTTAGTTACACTTTAAGTAGATTTTCTATTACTAACAGGACACAGTTATTTCCACGGATCAGACCTTTCATCCCAAGTTATAGCATTAATTCGGGTTTTGGTAAGAGAATGACTGTTTTTTATCGATGAAAGGAGACATTCATCAGAACAATGAGTTATCTCAAAGTTTTTCATGAATTTCCCACAATTTTCACAGTATCTACCCATTCCTCAAATAAACAAATTTGGATCTTTTCAAATCTATTCCCTCAAAACAAGTAAATAAAAAAATTATTTTAAAAATATTTATGATTATCAAATTTGAAAATAAATATTCAGGAGAATCATCTTTATAAATAGTCACATACGAGGTAATTGTTAATTGGGTTCAATTACAGCAAATAATCATCAATATCCAGTAAAAAAAGAGAAGACACGTAGTGTCACTTACCGCCTTCCAGTTAAATTGGTTAAAGAAATAGAAGCTGAAGCCATGAATCACAACATATCTCATAATGTAATGGCAAGACAAATTTTAGAGAAATACATTGAATGGGATAGATTTGCATCTAAAATTGGAATGATACCAGTACCAAAAAAAATTCTTGACATGCTAGGAATGGAAATGACAGCCTCGGAAATTAATGATATAATCAATGTAATAAAACCAGTGATTAAAGATACAGTCTTATTTATCAAAGGAGGTTATGATTTACAAAAATGTATTGAAATCCTTGAAGAATATATGAAAGCATCAGGAATGAAATCAGATCATAGAATAGAGGGAGAGTTACATCACTTTATCATCCAACATGAGTTGGGAAGTAACTGGTCAATATTTACAGAGCAGTTACTTCAAGAAATATTCAAGGAATTCCTACCAGAATCTAAAATGAAATGCCAGACAACTAAATCTACAGTCATTGCAACAATTGCACTAGGTGGAAATTTTAGTGAACATGTGTATTAAAAAAATAAAATTAGTTTTTGTTGAAAACTATATTCACATCAATTTTTCCATCATGAAAACTAGTATTGATTTCTTTGATTTTACTTTTGTACAAAAAGAGTCTCTTACCCTCTTCTGTGATGACCCCAGAAGTTCGAATCATCTTTGAATCATGTAGTAGTTGAATTCTTCTATACACAGTACTCAAAGGGATAGATTTTTCGCGAGATACTTCAATTGCAGATTTTGGTGAAGTCATTATTGCCTCTAAAATAAGGCGACAATACTTATCAGAAAGTACTTCAAGAAAAGATTCTTTACTTTCTAATTCTTCGATTTTTAATTGATTTAAGATTTGCATACTTTCTATAAGTGTTTTTTGGATATAACTAGATAGTACACACTTGTGTGCTATGCAAGACAAATAAAGAATATTATTAATTCAGGGTAATCCATATTTTTGAATAAGTTTTTGAAATATAAAACAACAATTAATTGGAGTTAAAGATTAGGGGATTGCTCTGCCTTTAATCCCTTGTATCTATTTCTTATAGTGACCTCTGTAACACCTGCAGCTTCTGCAAGATCCCGTTGTGTGATTGATACACCATTTTTTACACATGACAAATACAGAGCAGTTGCAGCTAACCCCATAGGATCTTTGCCAGCAGACTCTTTACGTTCCTGTGCATCTTTGAGTACCTTGACTGCATATCTTTTTGTTTTCTCAGAAATTTCAAGTTTGCTTGAAATTCTTGCAATACATTGAATTGAATCGACAACAGGCATCTTTAATTCTAATTCATGGTGTAATAATCGATAGCATCGTGCAATGTCTTTTCTTTTAACATTAGCAGCATCAGAAACGTCTTTTAGTGTTCTAGGAGTTTCTGTGTCTCGACATGCAGCGTATAGAGATGCAGCAATCATTGCAGAGATAGATCTTCCACGAACTAATTTTTTTTCCAATGCTTTTCTATAAATGTAAGCTGCTTTTTCCAACACATTTGCAGGAACCGATACTTTGTCTTTTAATTTATTCAAATCACTAAGTGCTTGTCTTAGATTTCTATCAACAGGTGCATGTACCTGACTTCTACTATCCCAAGTTCGCAGTCTCTCAATAGTACTTTTCATCGAAGTTGAAAGTGGTTTTCCTGAAGCATCTTTGTTTAGAGGATTAATTACAGTGGATAATCCCATATCATGTATCATCAGAGATGAAGGGGCACCAGTTCTTGCAGGATCTGCTCCGCCATCTTTTTGAAATGATCTCCATTCAGGTCCTGATTCTTGTGATTTTTCAGTAATTACATACCCACACTTTCCACAAAATTGTTCACCTGTTACTTCATCAACGAGAATAGAGTTTTTTCCACAACGCAGACAATTAGAGTTTTGGTTAAAAGAATCCATGTTAGTCTTCATCATAAATTATCCTGTTAATTGAAAATTCCAAAACGTTAGTCTGTTTTCTATATTTTGACATAGATAGAATCAGATTCTCATGTATATGAAGGATGAGTATTTCCAGCTATCAGAGTTTTTAATCAAACAATCTCTGTTTTATATAGAAATCATAGGTATTGTATTGTTTAGATGTATAATTCAAATGTATTCTAAAATCATTGTTTAAAACAAAAATCAGGATCAGTGCTGTAAAGTTATTTTTGTATGGATCTGGATGATCGATCATACTCTGCAAAAGAGGTAAAAGCCTTGCTGATTTTTACTAGTCGTATTTTTACAAAAAAGGATAAGAGGTTTTGTGCTTTATGCAATGACCTGGATCTCTCGTGAAGACATACCTCCATAACCAGGATCAATCTTTTGTTTTGGGTTTAATGTGGTGTCATGGTGACATGCTTTATTACAAACAGGACAGAATTTTCTATCAAGCACAATACATTGACAGATATGATTTTTCACGTATGCTTGTGCAGCTTGATTCCATTCACCAGTCCCATTACAATATACACACACGTTTGAACCAGAAGAACCAATACCCTTACAGAAATCACATGTATCTTCAGTCATATCTATGTATCTACCTAATTGATTAAATCAATATATTTGAAGATATAAACTCGAGCGAAAACCAAATAAACCTTTTAAAATATCCCCAAATTACCTATAATCATGAAGCAAAAAACTGCGTCTCGAAGTATCAAAATATTGGTTGCCAAGTTAGGTCTGGATGGTCATGATAGAGGAGCTCTTGTATTATGCAGGGCATTTAGAGATGCAGGGATGGAGGTAATCTATTCAGGACTTTTTGCCACACCAGATAGAATTGCACAGATAGCAGAAGATGAAGATGTTGATGCAGTTGCAATGAGTTTACTAAATGGAGCACATGGGACATTATTTCCAAGAGTTGTAAAGGCTCTAAAAAAGAAAGGTGTTAAAGATGTGCTTATTGTTGGAGGAGGTGTAATTCCTGAAATAGATCATAAGGATTTGATCAAAGCAGGAGTAGATCATGTGTTTGGACCGGGTACATCATTACCTACAATCATTGATCATATAACAACTGGTGTTTCTAAATTAAGAAAAATATAAGAAAAAAAATTATTCTGTGGAATCAGGCCACATCATTTTACGCATTTGTTTACCAACTTTTTCAATTTGATGAGCATCATATTCTTTCATGTATTTATCAAAGGCATCCTTACCGTTTTTCTGATATTCAGAAATCCACTCATTATTGAACGTGCCATCTTGAATCATGGTAAGAACTTTTTTCATGTTCTCTTTATTTGTAGAATCCATTACCATCGGTCCACGAGTTAATCCACCATATCGGGCAGTTTCACTTACACGTCTCCACATTCCATTAATTCCATATCTCTGAATCATATCTACAATGAGTTTGAGTTCATGTAAAACTTCAAAGTATGCAATCTCTGGTTGATATCCTGCTTCAACTAGAGTTTCAAATGCATTTGTAACCATAGATGCTGCACCACCACAAAGGTCAGCCTGCTCACCAAACCAATCAGTTTCTACTTCTTCTTTGAAAGCAGTTTTGATCAATCCAGCTCTAGCACTACCTATTGCTTTTGCAATTCCCAATGTTCGATCCCAAGCTTTTCCTGTAAAGTCTTGTTCCACTGCAACAATTGCAGGAGTGCCAAAATTATCAAGATATGTTTCTCGAACTTTGGAGCCAGGTCCTTTTGGTGCAATCATAATAAGATCAACATTGTTTGGGGCTTCAATCCATTTCCAATAGATTGCAGCTGCATGAGAAAATGACAATGCTTTTCCTTCAGAAAGATTGGGTCCGATTTCGTCTTTGTATACTTGACCTTGAATCATGTCTGGAATCAATATATGAACAATGTCTGCTTGTTTTGTAGCATCGGCTACAGACATTACTTTGTGACCGTCAGATTCTGCCTTTTTCCAGCTGTTACCGCCTTTCTTAAGACCAATTATAACATTAAGACCAGAGTCTTTCATGTTGTTAGCCTGTGCGTCACCTTGGATTCCATAACCGATTACAGCAATTGTTTGATTTTTTATTGAGTCAAGACTTATTTCGTTATCTTTCCACGTTTTTGCCATGACTTTAACACAAATACTGCAAATATTAACTAAAGCGAATCATATCAAAATTATAAGTCAGGGAGTTTTTAAGATAAAAAAACTATAAGGTTTGAAATTTGATCGGAAAAACAATATACCGAAGGTCATAGTTAAGAAGTAAGATTTAGTACTATGTTAGAATTATCTACTATACAACTGTTAGAATAAAGGGCATCTGAGGAAAAACAATCTAAGCGCGGGTACAGATTTTATTTTCAATTTTAAAATTGAAGAGAAACAGTCCGGTAATTATTACAAATAATCATTTCAAAGTTATTTTTTGAAATTCATGTTTATCTATGAGTTTTGATCTTATTTCTTAGATACATCCAAAGCAAAATGAGTGTGAAAATATACTTTGGATGTACAAAAAAACCCACGCATAATTCAAAAATATAATAGAAAAAAATTCTAAATAATTAGACAAATATACTTGTCAGATACATTACGAGCATACCTACTGCAATTCCTGAAACTATTGACGCACTTGAAAGACTATTCTCATTTTCTTCCCTAAGCCATTTCATTATGATGATGATGACTTGAAATATGGCACCAGCCCCAATAGATAAAAAGATAACTGCAGAGAATGGAGAATACATGAATCCTCCAAGCCATGCGCCAAAAATTGCAGGTGCACCAGCTATCATACCCATTGCAACAAGTTTTCCAATAACTGACTTTTTTTCTTTAGCTAGTGGTGATGCAATGGCAAGACCTTCAGTGGTGTTGTGCAATGCAAATCCTACAATAAGAAAAGTACTCAATGCTACTTGTCCAAGACCTATTGCAGCTCCAATTGCTAGGCCTTCCCCAAAATTATGCAATCCGATACCTATTGAAATCATAAGTGCAATGGCCACGGGTTTTGCATAGGGAGAATCTTTTACTCTTTGAATTAGTTTTTCACCAGAATAATACAATCCAAGAAAAGATAGTATTGTCACTGTTGCAACTAACAAAACGCCATTAAAACTAGCTGCAAGATTTTCTGCGGATGCATCTAGAGCCTCTTCTATTGAATCAATTCCCAAAAACAGCAAAAGACCTATTGTTAATGCCATAAAGAAATGATATTTGTTTTTACTTAATCTCCTGATAAATGGTAGCCACATCAGCCCAATCATTACAGGAATAATTCCAACATAAGTTCCAATTAATGCAAAAAACCCTATTAACTCTAAACTAAGTTGCAGTCTTGGGGCTGCAGCCTCTATTTCTTTTTCAAATCTAGTTCCATCCTCAATTGTAATTCCTATTGTGTATGGTTCTGCCTCGTTCCATGCAAATGGTATCCTTACTAACGCAGTCTCATATCTTTCCAAAAACCTGTCAGGTTCTACTGCTGCAGGCTGTATCCTGTCATTGATGTCAGCCATTACAACCTCTACTGGGATTGGACCCGTGTTTCTTACAGTTGCATGTACTTCAGAACCTACAAAATCAATCATCTCTATTGTTATCTCAGGTAATGGCACTCCAAGATCCAGAAGATCAGAACCAGGTCCAAAGATATAGGCCATCATTATAATTACAAATGCAAATGGAATCAGACCACTGACGATTGTTTTTGTCTTTGAAGGTTTCTTATCAAGTTCCATATTCGATTGTATCTCCTGTTGTTGGTGATGTTTCTTGCAGTGAATCAGAATCATCATCAGAAACTAGGAATATTCCAACCCAGCCTTTCTCAGAAAATTCCACCTTGTGTGCATGGAATAGATACTTTCCTGGATATTGATATTCAAACTCCATTATCCCACGTTCAGTTTGAGATAAGGTGATCATATCAGTGTAAAATGAAGGAACTAGATCAGTTCCTGTTGGATAATATTTGTACAGATTACCATGTAAGTGGAAGTTGTTTATAGGATCAAACTCCACCATGTTGACCACGTAAACACGAATCAGTTCATTTGTTTTAATCTGAATTGGATGATGTTGATAGTAAAACGGAATGGTGTTTGCAGCATAGAAATTATTTTCAGTATCAAAGTCAGTATCCAAACCATTTAGAACCATTACCATCTCATCAGCTAGTTCTCTACCCTCTTTTGGATCAACTATGAATACGCCGTACAATCCGTGCACAATGTGCTCTTCAAGCGGCATTACATGGCAGTGATACGGATGAACACCAGCTGGTCCTGCAATGAATTCATAAGTGAATTGTCCCCCTCCACCGCCAACTATCTCAAAGACGCCATCCATTTCAGCAGGATGTATTCCATGAAAGTGCATGGTGTGTTGTTTTGAGCCATTGTTTATGAAGTGTACACGGACTGTATCTCCTTCGGTTGCACGGATTGTAGGTCCTGGAACACTTCCATTAAACGTCCAAGCATTGTAAAAAACACCTGGAGATACCTCCATGATCTTGTCATCCTCTGCAACAATTGTGTATTCTCGTAGTGTTGTGCCGTCTGGTAATGTTGATGTTACACCATAATCAAAATCCCTTAGATATTCCATTGGATCAAACTCCATGGTAGATTCAACGTATAGCGGATCTATTATCTCGCCTGTAGTCTTTACAAATCCTCCTGAATGAGTAACAAAGACCTTTTCTTCTGATTGCGCTGTGATGACTTCGGGAAACACAAAGAAAATTGAAGATATTGCTGTAACTGCAATTAAAGAAAAGATCATAATTGATCGCGAATTAAAAGATGATTTCATACGGATATTTCCTTACTTTCTTTCATGAATATAAATTTAGCCTAGGCTAACTTTTTTAGCCTTACGCAAATTTATAGTAAAATGCACTAAAAGTAGTTTTTTATAAATTTAAAAACCAAATTTCCTAAATTCAGAGAGCAGATGAGGCTTTGATTTTAAAAACAATATGAATTTTCTGAGTTGTTTTGTTGTTTTTGGATTTAAGTGGTGTTCTATTCCTTCTACATCCTGATTTGCAGTGGAGTTGTCTATTCCTAGTATCTCAAAGAATTCCAATAGATCACTGTGCTTTTGCCTTATCTCACTTGCGATGCTTTCTCCCAGAGGAGTCAGCTTTAACCCCTGATATTTGGTATAATCGATGTACTTGTCTTCATCTAGTCTTCGTAACATCTTGGTAACACTGGGTGGACTAACGTTCATGTAGTTTGAGATATCCAATGGCGTTGCATATCCTTTGAGTTCTATGAGTTCAGAGATTACTTCCAAGTAATCCTCCATTCTGGTTGTGAATTTTGAACTTTTTTGTCCATGAACTCGTTTTATGGATTCTAGTCGTTCTCCTTCCTTGTGTGGTTTTTCAGTCAAGAAATCAATCAAGATTACTTGATTTGCTTAGATTTTTAATTTATCTATTTTACAATTAAAATTTAGTTTCCATGAAACTATAATTATTCATAATGAATTCAACGTGAGCATGAAAATTATTCTCTTGCAACTACCTCATATCCAGCCTTACCAAAGTTATGGGTTACCTGGATGTATGGACAATCGTCGTAATTTTGAGTAAATTCTGTCATTTTATTCTTGTGCTCTCTTTTTCAAGTTTTTTTGTGTGTTGTATCTTGTATTTTAGAATGTTCTGAGCTAACGGATTATTTGTAAGAACTTCTGACAAAGTAACTTGTTAATTTGTGGTGGTGCAATTATTAATTTGTGCATAACTGGTCTGAACTGAAATGCCCAAGATAATTGTAAGAACAAGAATGTAATTAAACTAGATAGAGAAGACGACGTTAAAATTAATGTCAATCCGAAAAATTATGTTTCTAGTGCAAATTATTAGAAAATGGTATATGAACTATTGAAATAATCTGTAAATCCAGAAATTATTACTTCAACTTTATTGTGATTTCTTCTCCATTTCCAATGGGTGTTGTTATAGTTCGAAGTTTTGGATTTTTCTTAAGATAATCTGAGAATTTTTTCATATCTTGTTTATATTTTTCAGGATATAACATATTGTCTGTAACAATCACTCCTCCAACAGATACCATCGGCAAGATCAAATCGAAATATTCGATGACATTTTCCTTGTCGGCATCAATTAGTACAAAATCAAAAAAATATTTGTATTCTTTTTGTAAACTTAATTCTCTTAGTATCTGTATTGCCAATCCTTCTTTGACAGTAATCATATCTGCAATTCCAGCTTTTTGAAAATTCTCCTTTGCTCTTTTTATCTTGTTTGGATTTTGTTCAATTGTAATGATTTGACCTGATTGCTCATAAATTGCCTCTGCGCACCATATGGTAGAATACCCTGTCGACATTCCAACTTCAAGCATATTTTTTACATTTTTTAGACGTAAAATCATGTTTAGTAACTCTCCAGTCTCTTTTGTAATTGCAAGCATTCTATCTTCAGGAGCAACATTAACTTTTCTTAATTTTTCTAGTGTTGATTGTTTTTCTAATTTTTCAAGTATATTTGAAATGGATTTTATCATGCAGTATTTGAGTATTTGAAAGAATTTAATCATTCTTCATATATTACAATGTTGACTTCATTCAAATTTGATTATTTCAGGAATAGATAACATCTTTTTACTTTATCTCCATTTGAAATCATAGAAATTACAAACCGTAACAATCAAAAAATTAATTATGCATGAAAATAAGATATTCTAAATGGGAAAAGGAGTCATAATAGGAATAATAATTGGGATTGCTATTACAGGATTAATTTTGACTTATACCAACACATTTGAAGTATTAAGACCTGAAGTTGAATCATCAGTTGACACTGCAAAGGATACAATATCAAAGATAGACGGGAAAGACGTAGTAAAAAAGGCCGAAGAGGCATCAAACAAAATTAAAGAAGTAGCAGACAAAATTAAGATAACAGATCCCTAAATCACAAGAATATATCTAAAACCTGTTACTCTGAGACCAAGATGTTTTCAGGCGAGTTCATCATGATATAGACATAGTTATCTAACGACTTTATGGTATAGGTTTTCATCTAGATATAAACATCAAAGAAAAAAATTATGATATCATAGTAGAAGTAGATGGTAAGACAATATTTTCATCGTACAGAGAGGATAAATCAGAAAACAAACTCGTATTCTTTTGACATGATTCCAAATGTCACAAAATCATAAAGCTATTATGGCGAGGTTACAAATAAGTCACTGTTTGAATTACTGAGAAAAAGCAATTCAAGACTATGATGAATTGATTATGTGGAATTAGACATCAATACAATGCGGCTATATTTAAAACAGATAAAAAATAATCCGAAATACATTCTAGAATAATACATAGATAAAATATCTAACAAATTTAAATCTCAATTATATTATCGCAAGAGCGACACTTTACAATGACTTTTTCACCAGGCAGTCTAATGAATCTCTTTGAGCCACATTTTGGGCAAATAGGGCAAGATCGTGCGGGTTTCATCAATGATCAGTTGGTTTTGTATCAGTTTGAGATATTACTGTTAATCTGTTTTTTGCATTAATTTTTGTAAGCAACTCATAAACTGCATTTGGAACAAGTTCTTTCCAATTATCATTCATTTTTATCATATTGCGAATTTTGGTTGCATTAAATTGTGGCCTATCCAAAAAGACAGGTTTGACTACATCGATACCAGAATCAGACAAGAGCATGGAAACATAATCATTCCCACTGTAAACTTTATCAAAATATGGTAGTGTGGATTTTAGATAAGATGCCCACGTTGCAATATTAAATTGATTTTCAAGAGATACAATAAATATATTATTCAAATCAAGTGAAGCATCTTTTAGAGAATTATGAATCATTTCTATTCTCTCACCTGCAGTAAAAGGATCTTTTTCAAGATAATTAAATTGGGAGCTAGTGATGGCGATTATGACTTCATCACACTCATTAAGAATTTGGGTTACCAAATTCAAATGACCCAAATGAAAAGGCTGAAATCGACCCATCATCAAACCACGCATGATTAGTAGGTAGTGTTGATTTTATTAAATCAGTCTATTTCGCAGTATCTACTCCGTATTTTTATATTTTAAACTGACTAAAACTGCATGTTAAAGATCTCAGCCTATGACGCATTTTATGGTGCAATCAGCAAACCCAATAACTGCAAAAGAGTATGCAAACAAGATAGAAACATGAGAAATAGATTATCAATGTAGAATTTTCCAGGAGTTTGAATTTCAATGTAAATACAGTTAATGGTAGATGTTAGTAATCATTGAACAATAAAAACGATAATCTGTTGAAATATCTTCAAACCAATAATTGTTTTGAATACTGACTATTTTGTATTGATCTTTTAGAAAATTTCTGTAGATTCGGGTGATGATTAGGTTTTGTTTTAGAGTTATGATGATACAGAATTTAATTCAAAAAAAAAGAAATATTGGTGATTTTAATGATGACAAATGAATTAGAAAGTAATTTAACAACATTTGATGATTCAAAACTATGACCGATAATAATAGCATGACATCTAGCACAGATTGTATAAATTGCACACATTCAAAAGAGGATCATCATTTGGTACTTGGTCGTTCTGGAGGAGGGGATTTTCTGCCAGGTACATCAATGCCAAGTGGAAAATTGGAATCAAGTATTACATGCACTAAATGCACCTGCAACAATTATGCTTCAGTTGAAGATTCCAAAGAGGAATGAATGACAAAGCAATCAAATGTTGGGTACAGAGATATCTATACCCTGCAATTTTTTCTGAAAGATTTGAAGAAGAAATAAAAGATATTCTCTCGTTTGAAGTTGCATATAAAATAAAATTTGATGCTATAATTTTATGATGGGTAGTATTTTGTATTCACATACAATATCATTAATCTAGTAGATCAAAATCATCTAAGATCTCTGTAAAGCAAGATGTATCTGTAGTAGTACTATTTTATGGCTCCAAATGAACCAAAGACAGAATTTTTGTGAAGTATTTCTATTTTTTTAAAACCAACATCCCTCATGACTTTTATTTGAAATGTCATTGATCTTGGGGTATCTTCCTTTTCCACATACTGGAGCACATCATTCTTGTAGGACACTCCACCAACTCTTTCTAGATAATCCCTATATCGGTCCATGCTCATCTTCTGGATACGCTCATCTTCATGAGATATGAGATCAGTATCCAAAAGGACCCCCTCCTATAACAAGTGACTTGTATATTTTCTCAAAGACACTTCTCCACTCGTCATATTCTCTGAGGTGATGAAGGACAACGGCAGCTATCACGATATCATATGTTCCACTCGTAATGTCTACACTTCTAATGTCGCCTTGAATGGTTCTCACCTCTCCACGAGTCAAGACACTGATTCTTTTTTTGGCCTGCTCTAGCATGGGAAGACTAAGATCCAAAAGTGTGCAATCAAGGTTTGGAATCTTTTGCAATGTCTTTATGGTGTAATTACCTGCACCACATCCAATATCTAGGATCTTTTTTGCGTCTCTGTTTACATAGAATGCAGATGATGCAATCAAATCCATCTGTAAAGACGAATCAATTACAGCCTTTTGACCTGTCTCTAGGTTGGAAAATCTCTGGACGTCGTTATCAAAACGTTTCCTTATTTCATCAGGAGTTGATTTTGCTGCCAACAATACCTTTTCAGGGATACAATTGTTATTAGTTATGCTCTAGCGTTCTCCTTGCAATCAATCCTATATTCTAGATTCAAATCAAAGATTAGGGTACGAAAAAGTCTGCCTATGAGTTGAACTGAGCACTTCTACCATCATGACGTATTATGTGGTCTATGCAATACACGAAGCTGTGGTAATTGCAAAAGTACACTGCTATTGAACCAAAGCTGCTACAAAGCGGCACCAGTTGGGGTGAGGTTAATGAATACAACAAACGAGGAGCAAATCCAGACATGAATGCTTTGAAAAACCATATAGCAAAACTCCTGTAATCGGATTGAATTGTGCTTGATTACAAATTATTTTGCGGTGTTACGCATTTTAATATCAGTCTTACTTGATTGACCCGCTTCCCATAATCCTGATGGTGGTGGATTCAGGTTTCAAAACCACAGCAATTTGACCCTTTTTGCATACGACAGGCTTTTCAAATGAAAGTTTCAGAGGAGAAATGGATGAAAATTTTGCAGCTTTGATTTGCAAACCAATGTTTACCAGGCATCCTTGATTTTCAGTAATATTATTTTTGTAGAAGGGGTTCTTTTGAAAATCAAGTTCAACTTCGGTCATAACATCAACTACTCCCTCTTTAGTAATTATATCTCCACGTCCAACTTCATCTGGTTTTGCACCTTTAACTGCAAGACCTACTCTTGCAGGGCATACAGATTCTCCAACAGGATCATCATGCATTTGAATGGATTTGACCAATACATCAATTCCTGCAGGATATAATTTCAGATTGTCATATTGTTTTATTTTTCCATTTGTAACCTTACCTAAGATCACAGTACCAACTCCTTTAACATCAAAACAATGATCAATTACCATTTCGGGAGGATCATTGTTTGTTAGGGGTTCAAGTTTATCCATCTCTTCTTTGATTTTATCAGGTTCAATTTTGAGATATTTTTCAACAACTGTTCCTTTTATCATCAAATCCAGTTTTGACTCATCAACATCAAATGTATGAGAGAGGAGCCCTTTTTCTTTTTTCAATGAATCAAGTGCAATGATTTGTTCACCAGTAAATTTATCTAATTTATCTACATAAAATATAACATATTCTGCCAAATTAATTGCCTGAAATAGTGGCTGAATTTTATCTGGGAATCCACTAGGAGTAACCCATGTTTTGATAATATCAGACTCTTTTCGGTCATAAAGTGAAAGATCAGTCACAGTTCCCTTTTTTCCAAATTCAGATGCAAGATCCTGTTTACCCAAAACAACAAAATTTACAGACTTCATATTTTTCAACACGACAAAGTTTTGTTTAGTATATATAAAATACGGGTCTTGATGAGCCTCTATGCACCGGTGTATGTTACAGGATTTTCAGTTGTAGGAACTTCTACGGCTTGAATGGATCCAGACACATCTATCTGTGCGTCAAGTGTTATGACTTGTATTATTTTTAGAATCTGTCCTGGACCAACCTTATGTGCAATATTTTTAAATTCGTATACGAGATTCATGTCTCCAGCAAACAACCTTTCAATCAGCCGACAGATGGGCTCATAATTTCATGCATAAGAGGTGGAAATTCTATTATTTACAAGATTCGCCATAGTATAGGTGCAATATTCTCAGAGTTTCAATACAAAATACTTAAGGGTAATTTTTTTGCCACCCTTGAAAAGTTATGGTTGACCAATTTTATTCCCCTAAGAAAAAAAATACACTAATGTTAAGTCACAGGTTCTCATTTTAGACAATTTTTAGCACGGAAAGATGAAAAAACAATAGATGGTTTGAATGCTAACAACAAGTGTTCAATACTGGGAGGGCTAAATCTAAAGGAATAGTAGTCAGTGGGTGTCATGACACAAATATTCCAAATGATCAATTCCTTCATTGAGAATCAATTTTACTCTTAATATGGATGATTTTATGTTTTTTCTATATGGATCTTAACAAAATTTTAGTCCCAATAGACGGTTCAAAAAAGTCCTTTGAAGCCCTAGATCGAGCAGTAATTCTTGCAGGATTTACACATGGTCACGTAACTGGTATTCATGTAATTCCTCATGTTGTTGATGGAGGACCAAGAACAAAGGCATTTGATAAACAATTAGTCGATGATGCAAAAATCGTTCTAAAAAAAGCAACAAAACGTGTAGGAAACAAGAATGTAAAATTTACAACGAAAATTCTAAGAGGTTCTCCAGGACATGTTACATTACATACTGCAAAAACAGGAAAGTTTGATCACATTGTAATGAGTACAACCGGTTCTGGATCTGCAACTGAAGATATGATAGGTAGTGTATCCAACCATATACTTCAAAAATCTAAAATCCCTGTATATCTGATCAAATAATTTGGAGAACTAGATTGTCTGATATAATGTCCATTTCACAAAAACCAATTACAATTGAAAAAACCTCTTCTCTAAGTCATGTAATTTCAGAATTATTGAAAAACAAAATCAGTAGATTGATTGTGACTGAAGATGGTACTTCTGTAGGGATAATTACAGAAAAAGACATCGGATTATTCTTACTTGAAGATGATTCAGACAAGTATCTGGATGAAATCCCTGCATCTCAAATTATGCACATGCTTACTTCTGTGGATGAATCCATGTCTGTTGAGAATTGTATAGAAATAATGCTTGAAAAACAAATTGGTTCTTTGGGAGTTACCTCAAATAGTAATGGGCTGATTGGAATCATTACCAAAACTGACATTGCTCAATATTATATCAAAAAATACTCTAAAACAAATACAGTTGGAGATGTTATGACGATATCTTACATCTCTATGAACCATGATGCAACTCTTAGACATGTAGTATCTGAACTAATTGATAAAAAAATATCTAGAATTTTTATAAAAAATGAAAATGGTGAACCTCAAGGAATCCTGACATTTCGTGATTTGTTTCATGTTGCATTAGAACAAGGCAATACTGATTCTGTTTTAGATAGTTCTGATCCTGCAATATCTGTAGTTTTTACAAGAAAAGGATTCCTTTCTGATTCAGGATTTGGAAACACTATACAAGCAAAAGACGTTATGACTAAAACTTTTGAATCTGTGGATTTTGACGAAGATCTTACCGTAGCTTGTGAAGAAATGATTCAAAATAAAATCAATGGTGTTGGGGTAAGAATAAATGGTAAATTAGGTGGCGTAGTTTCTAAAACTGACATTCTAAAAGCTATTTACATAAATAACAAACCAAAATAATTTTTCACATTTTAGCAGTCTTGAGTTTTAATTCAAGCATTAATTCCTGCGGGAGAGCAAAAATAATCTTAAACTTGTATATCTTATATTCAACACACGTGAATAACACTCATGAGTAAATCAAAGATTCCCGTTAGCGTATTTATGATAAAAAATATTGCAACTATATCTCCATTAAATACTGTTGAAGATGCTGCCAAGATTTTTTATGAAAAAAATATTACTTCTTTGATGGTCATGCAAAATAATGAACTAGTTGGATTAGTTACAGAAAAAGATCTTGTTACCAGTGTATTGGTTTTTGACAATAATAAAGACACACAAATAAAAGACATCATGACTTCCTCAATAGTGAGTGTGAATTCTGACATTTCAGTAATTAATGCTGCAAATCTTATGATCGAAAAAAACATTCACAAACTTCCCGTAATGGAAGATGGTAAATTGGTAGGATTGATTTCAGCTACAGATCTCATTGTTGTCTTTTCTATGAGTAATGAAGATGATCTTGTAAAAATTTTTGGCACTCAATTAGGTCTTTAGTTGTTTTTTTTTTTTGAATTCCATTATGTCTAGTATTCAGATTGTAACGAGAATATTATGTTGTTGTGGTGTACAGAAATTCCAATTAAACTAGTTCTAAAAATCTAATCTATGAAATTTTATACATATTGGCGTACATTTCTATCCCTAATTTGGTAAAACTCTATTTCTTACATTTGATTACCATAAAAGAAAATCATCATTGTTTTTTATAATGAATAGAATTCTTTTATGTTCATGGCAAAAATAAACAAAATACTTGTACCTTTAGATGGTTCCAGTAATTCTGTAAGAGGATTAGATAGAGCAATAGATATTGCTAAAGGAACTAATGCAGAAATAACAGGATTCTATGTATTTCACTTACCTCTTGTTGCGGGAATAAAATATACGCAGAAAATGAAAGACGATGCACAAAAAAAGGCTGTAAAAGCAATAGGTCCTGCTATGAAGAAAGTTCAAAAATCAGGTATCGAATTTAAGTATAAAACTGGAGGAGGACACATAGGTAAAGAAATATCTAAAATGGCACAAAAAGGGAAATTTGACATGGTTGTAATCGGTGCTAGAGGTATTGGTGGAGCCAAAGAAACATTTCTTGGTAGTACATCAAACTATGTCATGCATAAAATAAAAATTCCGGTTTTAGTCGTAAAATAAACAATATCAGTTATTGGTTGTATTCTGTCTGAAGAATATTTAAGATAAACGTGTACTCCGTGATTCCAAGCGAACAGGGTACAAGTCAGAATAGTTTTTCATTGTGATAAAACAGAGATAAAAAAATATGACAATTACGTACATTGTCATCATAAAAGAGATTGAAATCTTTGTTCATGTAGTAATGCTATGAAAAAGTATTATTTTTTCTTTATTGCATCTCTTATTGCTATATTGTCATTAGGATATTCTTTAATTCAAGATAACAACAATCAAAATGATTTTCAAGCGTATCAAAATACAGATAACGAGTTAGTTTCAGATGTTAAAAAAATTGAATCTGAAATAAATGAAAAAATTCTAAAAAAAATATCATAAATAATATTTTTTCACAACCTCAAGATTCGGGGATACTCGTATTAGATTATTTTAATGAATTAATTCAAAAAATTGCTGCAACCTCTTCAATCTACGATCTTGTCAGATTTTCGATAGGCATGGTAATCTATGCAATTTTTGTTTATCACTTTTACCGATTTTTATCAAGGCGGGACATCTTCTCCATTAATTTAGAAAAAAAAATTGCTACAGGCACACTAAAATCAACTGGTAAAAGAATCTCTGCTGCACCTAGAATTGCAGCTTTTATAGCAACAAATTTCTTTATTTTTCCATTTGTGATATTTCTCTGGTTTATCGGCTATTCGTTATTCATGTTTATGCTTGTACAAAATATGTCCACTGCAACAATTTTTCTTGTTTCAAGTGGATTGATTATTGCAATTAGAATGTCTGCGTATTATAGTGAAGACTTGTCAAAAGATATTGCAAAATTACTCCCATTTGCATTACTAGGAATATTGTTATTTAATCCTCAATTTTTCACATTGTCTGACATTTTATCTAGATTAGCTGAAATGCCTTCCTTTGTAATCGAAATAGCATCATTTATGATAGTAGTCATGATTGTAGAAATAGTTCTTAGCACGTTTTATCTCATTAGGATTAGATTTTTTCCTAAAAAAGATTAGATGAGTCTAGATGATCATAATGCTGCAGTACAACTAATTTTTCTACCAAATTTGAAGGACTATCCTCCTCTTCATCAGCATTTTATTTGATATTTGTGTTGTATGTTTTTAATGGGTGAAAATTGAAGTCAATAAGTTATGGTGATACAATCATTCAAATCCATTACTCCTCAGGTAACTTATCTAATTAAAAAAAAATTATGGGCACAGGTTCTTGTTGGATTATTTTTAGGGTTATTGTTGGGAGTTTTTCTAGGGCCTGAAACAGGAATTGTGGAGAAAGATACTAGTGGAATCATCACTACTTGGCTTTCCATTCCTGCTCATTTGTTTCTCAAAATTATCCAGATGATAATAATCCCTCTAATTTTTGCTTCAATAATTAGAGGTCTTTTGTCATCTGGCAGTGTAGAGCAACTTCGAACCATGGGAATATCTGTTGCGATATATTTTATTGTAACTACAGTTATTGCATTAGGCATAGGTGTTTTTGTAGCCACCACCATAATGCCCGGAAATTTTGTAGATAGTGAATCAATACTAGCAAGCCTGGAAATTGATGGGACAGAGCAACTTGTAGAAAATGTAGAATTTAATTTTCTTGACATTCCAGAACATATCATCGGAATTATTCCAAGTAATCCTTTGACGTCTTTTATGTCTGGAGAAATGCTAAGCATAATTATTTTTGCGTTATTTGTTGCAGTCGCATTGATCTCATTACCTGAAAAAAAATCTGAGCCAATAACTGATCTGTTGGAATCAGTACAAGAAATTACCATGAAGGTAGTTTCATGGGCCATGCGATTGGCACCTTTTGCAGCATTTGGTTTGATGGCAGATATTGTATCTAAAGTAGGCCTTGATGCCCTTGTGGGCCTTGGTGCATATATGGGAACAGTGGTTATTGGTCTTTTCATAATGATGTTAGTTTACATCATAATTATCAAAGTATTTGCTAACAGACCAATAATATCTACATTAAAAATGATGAAAGATCCACTGCTTCTTGCATTTTCGACTTCAAGTTCGGCTGCTGTAATGCCTGTTTCCATAAAAACTGCCGAAGAAAAAATGAAAGTAAAGCCCGCAGTTTCCCAATTTGTCATCCCCCTTGGTGCGACAATCAACATGAACGGTACTGCACTATACCAAATAGTGGCAGTGTTTTTTCTTGCCCAGCTTTTCAGTATCGAATTGGGGACAACGACAATTATTCTAATTGCAGTTACTGCGCTTATGGCATCCATTGGTGCACCATCTGCTCCAGGTGCAGGTATAGTAATTTTATCGTCTATTCTCTTAGCTGCAGGTGTACCCGTTATTGGAATAGTTCTTTTATTAGGAGTAGATAGAATCTTAGACATGACAAGAACAATGGTAAATGTGGGAGGGGATCTTACTGCATGTTTGTTATTTGATAAGAGAATCAAACCGGACAAAAAAGATACTGATGAAACATAGTACTAACCTTAGACTTGTGTTTGACTATGTTTGAGTGATTTTAAGAGATAATCATTATTTTTGGAATTTTTACTCATTACTATCTGCACCATAATCACATACGTTGCCACTTCTGAAAAGCATGCTTAGTTTAAAATCTTCTTTTGCTCCAAACACAACAAGCATATCTTCATTTCTGTTTTTTTGAGATTATTTTCTTTTGATAAAAAAATAAATTACAATATCAAATTTGGAGTTCAAATAACGCCTTTAATACAAATCAACCATACTTAGATCATGGTAAAAATTCCCGATAAAATCAAAGAGTTCATCGAGAATCAAGGAATTTTTGCTGTAGGAACTGTGAGCGGAAACAAATTTCCCAATGTATCTCCAAGAATTTTCTTTACAGTTGACGAGGATGCAATTTACTGGCTTGATTTTTTCAAACATAAATCATACAGAAATTTTCAGATAAATCCGTGGGTAACGGTTTCTGTCTTTAACAAGGACGAATTGGAAGGGTATCAGTTCAGAGGAGTTGTAAGATTTATCACTGATGAGCCCATAAAATCAGAAATTAAAGAGTCTATAATCAAAAAAACATTGAAATCAAATCCATCTCCTAAAGTCAAATTACTGTCAGAGAAAGAAGCTAACGTAGTTGAATTTGAAGTAAAAGTCTGCTATTCACTAAACCCTGAAAAACATTCAGATCTATCTATTAGTTCAGACATAAATCCCTCCCAATTATTCTAATGACCATCCATGTGGAAGTGTGAATGTTTAAAAAATCATGATATTATTTTTAAAAAATACCTTATCATTAATGTCGTAATAATTTGAAGTTAAATATTGCATATATCTAGGATCAAGCGAGTCAACTAAGTGCAATAACAATAATTGTATCATCTTTTTCTACCACCCTGTTTATCGGTAATTCTTATGGACAGATAGAAAATTTGGAAACAGAACTTGAGTGAGACGATTTATTACAAAATATTAATTTCATGGGAGAGTTTTGTCATAAGTGTAAAAAAGAAATGAAATATCCAGAATTTGCTCATGGTTCTGATGAATGTTTCTTTGATGAAATTAAAACTGAAAAAACAATTGATGATATGTCATTTAGAGATAATGAGGAGGTGATTCTAATCCTTGAGTTTAATTATTTTATTTTTATATGTCTAAAAATGATTCTACACTTTATTTCAAATTAAACAATCCCACCTAAAAGATCAACTCGGTAATAATCCCAATGTTCAGGATCAAGCATTGCAACAAACTCTACGTTTTCAGAACCCATTCTTTTCTGAATCAGATCGCGAAGAGCAAAGCTTGTCAAGTATCTATATCTTTTTGAGTTTGCCAAAAGAGAGAATACTTTTCTAAGTCTGGTACCACCTCCAAGTCCCCAGTACCCAACCCTCATTGCAATTGGTTCTAAAAATATTGTATTTTTCTTTCCATAGTTCTCATCTTTTATTCCAGCATAAAGCTGATAGTCCTCAAGAGGTCCTCCTTTTGCATATCCTATTATGGTATTGCTGTCATCATTTAGCCTGAGAGTAGTCAGGATAGTATTTGGATTCAGAATGGATTTTGCAAAACTTGACTTTTGTAGTTGTAATGGCTGTGGCAGCTCATTGTAAATTTCTGTTAGTGAAGTTATGAATTCGTCTGAATTTCTTTCTTCTAGTGATTCTGCCCTTGTCTGAAATTTCTGGTTCTCATATTCAAATTTTGATTCGATTCGAATTTCATCTTGACGGAGTTTCATAAAGGACAAAACAGTATCCATAAAGTTTTTTCTTGTCTTCTCTGGTAATGCATGAAGAACACGTCTGCACATTTTGGATTCGTTGTTCAGCAAAGTCTCAAAAAAGTTTACAGACATTCTTGCGATTGTGGATTGATGCCATGCAAATGCATGTGCATTCTTTTTTGCTTTCTCCATTGCATTTGAAAAGTCTCCCATTGCATAACCTCCAATTCTGTCAGCAACGGAGAGAAACCATCCCAACTCTTCGTAATGTGATTGTTTCTCAGGATCGTCTTTTGTAATTTTGGATCGTTGAAAGCACTCTTTCATCAGCATCTCGGGCTTTTCCTTGAACTCTCCTGCCCATGGATAAGATGTTCTCAAAATTAATGCCTTTATGATCTCGATATCAAGTTCTGCTTCATTAATCAGTTTTTTTAATTCTATGTCCATGGAGATAAATTGTATCACGCTTTCCTCATGGGGTCTGTCAACTGATTTTTGCGGATCAAAGTCATGAAATAGTGCTGCGGTGTAAAGATACTCTATATCTTTCTGATCTAGTTTTTGCAATTTTTTTTCCCATAATGCCGCAAGCAATGTTATGTATGTGACCTCTAATTCATGGTCTATGTTGTGAAAACCATAGTAATCTCGTCCAATCCCCTGAGATTCAAAAATTTGAATTGTATAGTTTAACATTTTGTGAAAACATTCAATTTTTTCAGTTCCAGATGAATTTAACAATTCTTGAATTTTATTTTTAAGAGGATGTTTATTGTTAAAATTTTGCACGACTTTTACTTGTAATTTAATTTTTTAAAAGATGCGTCAATGTTAAATAGTGATTTTGTACATCCTTCAGATATATTAATCACATAATTGAACCATAAGCCTTGACCAAATCTAGTTCAACTATTTCTAATAGCCCGCTAAGTGAGCTTTTACAAACCTCATTAACATCCATTCCTTGTGTAAATATTAGAAAAAATGCTAAAATCAAAGTTGCAGCTGGAATGTTAGTTCAGTATTTAGAGACATTTACAGATTCAATAGTGGTTCGTGATAATACTAAACCAATAGGAATTATTGGTGGAAAAGAAATAATTCGAGGAGTATACAAAAATCCCTCCTCTGATTTTTTTGAGATGAAACAGGTAGACGATGTTACCGATCATAGACTTAATGTGGTTACAGCAGATACGACAGTCAATAAATTAATTTCACTTTGGAAGGAAGTAGGTAGAGCAATTGCCTTTATCGATATGGGACATGAAGATTATGCAGCAATTTCTGTAAAAAAAATGTTAGAAATAGGAATTAACAGTAATTCTGAATTTCACATATCTGAGATTCCCAAAAAGAAAGCAATTACATTTGATAAAGATGCCACCTTAGGTAATGTTATGAAACTAATGTTAGAAAACAAAAATAGAAAAATATTGTTTGAAGACACAAATCAATTCATCAATGACAGACTCATTATTGAAACTATAGAAAAATTTGACTATCTTGTTGGTACTGACAATTTTTTAGACATTCCTGCAAATGTCGTACCTCTTGATGAGGCCAAAGTGGTTTCTGAAGATTTGAGTCTTTCTGAGATTTCAAAAATAATGTATGACATGTCGCAACCATTAGTGATATATGAAGGACAACCAATTACTCCATGGGACATTTGTCTTTCTTTAGATAAGAATTGAGTATTGATAACTAGAAAAATCTAATTTTGTCTTTTGACCTCAAAAACTTCATAGCCATATTTTTGTTTAATTTCAATAGAACAAAATTGAATAAACTCATAATCTGAAAAATCTTTTAAAATTTCATACAAATTAATTCCAACAACTAGACTATTTTTTGGACAAAGCCCATTAATTTTAAAGCATCGGTTAACCGTGTTTCCAAAAACATCAACTATGTTGGATGTAGTACTTTGTGCTACTTTGACAGAACCATAAGTCATACTTATCTTGTAATCCAATTCTGGCAAGTTTTTTTCTTTGAGCTGTTTTGCTAGTTCATCATGAGAATCAATCATTGATAAACCACATTCTAAAATATTTTTCATCATTATAGAATCATTAGGATCAATGTTTGAAAATCTAAACATAAGAGCATCTCCTATGTTTTTTATCACCTCACCATCATACTTGCGAACAATTTTTGCCATAAAATTCAAAAAAACTTCATATAATTGCGTAAGAGCATCCTCAGACAATCCAGCTGAGAGTTTTGTAGAGTTTGTCATGTCGATTACCCCTATGCAATCATTTTGAATATGTTGAGAAAATTTCAATAAAGTATCTTCTGTGGTAGAATTGTCTGCTATACATCCCAAATGCAATAATCGAATTAGTTTATCATGAATTTGTGAGGAATTAAATTCATTTTTGTTTTTTAATTCAAGAAGATAACTGATTATTCTAGGGTCATCAATAATAAAATCATCAAGTTGTATTATGCCCGACTGTATCTTAATAGAATTTGTATGCTCATCTTCCATGTATTTTTCATAAACTAGTGAGATTTATCTATGATCAGAATCATCTTTAAAAAATAAATTTATTCTATTCCTTTCCCAATTTATTATTTTTTTATCTTCCAGATATTGCAGGCAAGTACAATTTAGAAATGAAGATATGCCACCTGACGGCATGTGATCACATATTTGACACAAAGACTGCCAGCTATGATTTCGGTGTAATTGATCTTAATACATCTGAGGATGCAATCAAACTAAAAGTAGGAAGAACAGAGATTACAAAGATCTTTGGCAATGTATCAGAGTATTTTATATTAAAACGATTTCCAATTTACACCACAATGATTCTACCTGATGGCTCTGAGAAGAATCTAAAAACCAGCCAAGAAACCCAATCCAATTAATCTATTTGAATAATTTTTTGGATATCGTCCAATCTTTTTGAATTCAAAGTATATTGCATTCCATATGATGTAGATAGATGAAACACAGATAGCCTCAAAAAAGAAGATAGTAATAAAACCAAAGGCAGCGAGGAGTGGGAAGAAGAAATGAAATCTAGTCCTTTTAATTTATCAGATGCAATAAGTGCAGAAACGAATCTACAAAGATAAAATAGAATTTTTAATATATTCAATAATTCAATATAACATATGCAAAGGGATTCCATCATCTTAAAAGAAATAGACAAGATTGTAAGGCTTTGGCAAAAATTTTCAGAATGACGAGCCGTTCCCAAAAAATGAGAATGATAAATACGCATTAAATTCACTTTCACGTAATAGTATCATGAACAAAAAATCAATAATTGGAATTGTTGTTGGTCTTATGATAGCAACTTCTACTGTTTATTTTGTAGAGACATCAGAAGAGCTATTTGAAGAGCAAGACATGATAAAAGGTCCATTCTTCTTGATTGTAGCAATTGCTTACATTCCAGTTGCAGTATGGATGTTAAAGAAACCAAATAGCTCAATACCATATGCCGTAACAATAGCAGGAATAATTGGAGTAATTGCATTGTATGCAGTTACAAGAACTGACATGGCAGCAGCACTTGGAATGAGTGCAGGAGGAATAGGTCACTTGGGAATCGTATCCAAAGTACTCCAAGTAGGTGTAGTGATCGGTTCTGTACTGGCATGGACACAAGCCAGAAAAGAACCATTACTGCAATATGAAAGCACAAGGGTGAGAAAGCAATGAAAGTACTCACACTTGGCTTATTTTTGCTTCTGACACTTTCAGTAGTTACTACCGTTCCTACAGTGTTTGCAGATGACGATGAAGGTGACGAGTATGATGAAGATAACCAGAAAGGATTTGGAGATACTGAAAGACAGCAAGAAAGAGAACAGGAAAGGGAAAGAGAAGATGATGATGAAGGTGAAGGACTTGCACTAAGAGGCGGAATACCTGATGCAATCCTTTATGGAACCATTATGGTGATTATCGGCTCTGTTGCATATACAGGATACAAAATCTACAAGGCAAAAAAACCCAAACTAGAATCGAAGTGATCCGATGAGTCTCAAAACCCTCCCTGTTATTTTTCTATTATTTTTGATACCCATACAGGTATTTGTAGATGATGACGCTGACGAAGCAGTAGAAAGCCTCGGATGGGTGGCAATTGGTGCAGGAATCATTGCAAATCTACCTTTTATCGTGTTTAATAAATGGAGAAGATACGCTGTACATGCAGGTGGGCAGTCATTAGTAATGGCAAGACAGGCAGTTCAATTCTACAAACCTGTTCTGAACTTTCACATAATTCTCAACTCTATTGGTTATTTTGCTGGCATGACACACGGATTGCTTTTAGTAAATGATCTTGATTCCATCTCACTATCACTTGCCATAACCATGACTGGGTTAATGATAAGCTGGATTTTACTTAGATACACATCATCAAGACACACCAAGATTTTCACTCGATTGCTGCACGGACAGTTTGGTTTACTGTTGTTATTGATAGCATTAATTACACTTCATGTTTTAACCGGAGATGATTGAATGTATATTCACGTGGAACATAAAAAAAATCATAATTAAATAATAATTATAAAAAATATTTCAGAGATTATTTCATCAGATCAGCAATCTAATGAATTTTAAACAAGATTTAGAGTCAAAAAACGAATTACAAGATAAATTGAACCTGCAGATGAAAAAAGTATTCATTAATCAAAAAATGATCAACTCACCCTAATTAAAATACAAATCCTAGAAACTGTTTATCAATTATGTTTTAGAACATTTTTCACACAGTACAGGTTTGTCTGTAGTATAAACTAGTTTTGCATCTTTCTCTGTAATTCCACACTTGAAACATTCTGCGACTCTTACCATTAGTATTTTCTTGGTTTTTCCATTATTTCTCTTTTTCCAAATTTCGGATTGTTTCTCCCAAAGATATAATTTTTTGCCAAGATTAAACTCTGTAAAAAAAAGAAAAACCAAATCTGGTTCTATCTGGCCCTTAACGCATTTAGAATTACTGCCACATCCAATACCTCTTGGAGTAATGCACCATATTCAGGTTCAATATATCCCATCGCTGCAAAACCCATAAGTACAAAGCTTGCACCCAATCCGATAAATATCCCCTGCTTGGCTATCCTGACTGTCCTCTGGCTGATTTCAACTGCCGTAACCACTTTTGTGACATCATCTACCATCAATACGATGTCAGACGTTTCAGCAGAAATGGCCGTACCTTTTGACCCCATTGCAATACCTGTTGTCGCAGTTGCCAGTGCAGGAGCATCATTGATTCCATCACCCACCATAATCACATTGCCAAACTGCTCTTTGTTTTTTTTGACGATAGATACCTTTTGCTCAGGCAAGAGATTTGCATGTACTGCAGAGATGCCTGCTTTTCGTGTAATGTTTTCTGCATTATCTGAATTGTCTCCAGTCAGTATCGCAGTATGTTTTATTCCAAGGTTTTTCAATTTGTCAATCATCAAACTGACACCTGGTCTTATCACATCACCGAAAATGAGCATTCCAGAAAGGGTTCCATTAATGGTTACAAATGCCAGCATTTTTCCATCTGAATCGATCTGATTTTTGGCATCTTGGATATTCTGTTTTAGTTTCACATCTGTTTTTGCAAAAATGCCTTCAGAGCCAATCACCACATGCTGTCCATTCACATCTCCCTCTACTCCGGCTCCGGGTGTCTCATGAAAGTTTTCAGGAGTTGGAATCTTGTCAAATTTGTTCTCAGCCAAGAACAATATAGACCTGGCAGCCGGATGCGATGACATCTGCTCTACTGCTGCAACCTTGAGCAGAAGAGAATCAAACGATACGTCATCCCCTACAGGTCTTAACTCTTCAAGTTTTGGAGAACCAAACGTGATAGTCCCTGTCTTGTCAAACAGCATGGCTTTGGCCTTTCCCAGATTCTCTATTGCAGAGCCTGTCTTGATCACAATGTTATGTTTGGCTGCTCTGTTGATTCCGCTGATTATTGCAGCAGGTGTTGCAAAAATCAGTGGGCATGGGGTTGCAACTACCAATACTGCAAGAATTGTAGTTGTGCTCTGTGTAATGACCCAACCTGCCAGGCTTACTGCAATGACAATGGGTGTAAACCACACAGCATACCTGTCAGCCAATCTTTGAAGTGGTGCCTTTTCTTGCTGAGCCTTTCTTACAATCTGAACTATTTTTGCGTACTGGCTCTCACCACTTGTTTTTTGCGCTTCCATATCAAACGGATTTCCGATATTTACAGTGCCGCTAAATACGGCATCGCCAATATTTTTTATCTTTGTGATTGGTTCCCCAGTCAATGCCGACTCATCTACTTGAACCTGGTCATCTCTTGTCATGCCATCGACTGGTACAAGGTCACCGGCTCTAACTACAAGTACATCACCTGGTCTGACGTCAGCTACGTCTATCTCATCTAGTGCGCCATCGTTTTTTCTGATTGCAAATCGTGGAGCCCTTTTTGACAGCTCTTCCAACGAGTCCTGTGCGTGTCGGAATGCATAATCTTCCAGTGCCTTTCCGCCTGACTGCATAAGGACAATTATGACTCCAGGAAATGGATCATTTGTAATGACAGATACTATAATTGCAAGCATTGCGATAATGTCTGCTGCAAATTTTCGGTGAAGAATTCCCTTAATGGTGTTCCACACTATGGGTGCGCCACCTGTAATCAAGATAACAAGCCAGATAGAATGCCCCAGATCGGGATTTTCAAGCAGCCAGTGGAAGATTCCTCCAATAAACAGTCCTAAAATTGCAATAAATGTAACAGGATAATGCCTGATAAATGAGAAAACTGCCTTGATGTCTATTTTTTGCATACCTGAACACTGCATACAATTAGTTTCCTATGTATATTTTCTAGATTTGAAAATGCATGTTTTGATACTCATTAATACTACCAATCAACAAAAACCACATACAAAAGACAAATACTCAAAAAAGCATTACTGAAAAAAATACATGATATTACGATTAACCTATAGCCTCAAAGATTATTTATCAAAGTCAGATTTGTTGAACTTTAACATGTGATCTTTTATCGTTATTTTAGATCCTTTTTTCATATAGTATGGCACCTTTTTGTCTGAAAACAATCTGACGTTTACTTTTGCATTATCTTCTATGGCTTGATAAACATCCACGTCAGAATCCTTCTCGCTGATTTGTTTCCATGTGTCTTCTAATTCACAGTAAACAAAATTGATGTATGTGTTAGTTGGATTAGCCATAATCACCTGAATTTTACACTTGTTTTTTAATGTTAAGCAAAATATCTTTTTTGATATTAATGGTTGTAATCATATTGAAACAACACTTTACAGAAAATCTACTTTGAACATCCCAAGTCATAATGATTGCGAGCAAAATTCGAGTGTTGATTTTCTTTTAGAAAGTCAAATTTAATTCGCTTCAAGTGAATCAAAGGCTCTGTGCCAACAGTTGAGGGCTAACAATTAATTTCCCTTGAGGGAAATCTAGAACCGTCCGTTAGGACATGAGGACTTTGAAGAATTATCTCAGGAATTACACATCAAACAATCTAATCATCATCTAGATTCCAAAAATCTTCTGGACTGAATGATTTTTTTGTTTTTATCACATTTGCTTCATCATATTATGTAATCGTATTATTGAGCGGTCTAAGGTTGTATTGCACATCATCTTTACTGTTAAAGAAAATTATAATTTATCATGGAAAATGTTTTATTCGTTTGATGTAACTATAGGATATTGATTGTAGATGTCTGAAATGTTTCCATATTATTTGAGTGTTCTGTTTTATTAATACAATTTTCATTTCTTGTATAATACTCAGATAAATTATTGTTAAGATAATCTTCTGCTAGTTTGTGGACAAGTGTCCCAATGTATGTTGCACGTTTTGTTATTATACCTGCTTGTGCTTCTCCTATTCTTTATCTCCATTCTTGTAAGCCTTTTTTCTTTTCTTCGGGTATTGTAGCTGACAACATTGCAGTTACAGATGGATAGATGTATCCATTTGGTGTAGAATAGAAATGCTTACCATCTTTTTCTATCAGTATGGCTTTCTTTGATTGTGGAATTCTATTACCAATCCAGGTGAATCTCTTTTGGGATGTCATGATGTGACCCCTATGTTTCGATTCGAATGCAGTCGAAACCATCGAAACCCAAAAAAGTTATCATATTTTGCTTGGATTACACCAAAGGAGTTCATTTTACCCTCCTTTTTTGGTACCAGTTTCGATTAATTCTGGAATATCTCTTTCTATTTTCTCTCTGAATTCTTGAAACGTTATGTGTGGATTATCATTATCATAAATTCTAGTTATTTTTCCAAATTCTATCGAAGCTTGTCCAAGCCTTGCCAGGCACGTCCATATATAAACAAAATTAGTTCTAGCATGGATACTTCGATAGATCCTCGATCTCTACAGAGTCATCTAAAATATGCAGATGGTATAGTATAGATTTTCCATGTGAAAGATCAGACATCCTAAATATCACAATAAATTACTAATTTAACTCCATATTAAAGATTGACTAATTAATCATACCACACACAGAATAATTGTAATTCTACGAAAATGAGTTTAAAACTGTAATATAACTTGCGAATCGATGATTTTCAGGTTTTACTAGCTTTTGATGATATTTTGAAACAGGTTTCCCAATTGCCCCATTAAGACCAAGAGGTCCTTTTACATATTTTTTATCGTCAGCCCAAGCCAGTACCTCATCAGTTGGCGCATAATAGTTTACAATTTTTTTTTCAATAATATTTTGAATTATTTTCCCATATTTTTTTGAGGATGGAACATCTCCAGTAATTGACGCGCCAAAAAGATATGCACTATCAATAATGCCATAATTTTGTTTCTTTTTTGCAAGATATTCAAGAGTGCTCAAAATCACCTGAGATCCTAAAGAATGACCCATCAGTTTAATCTTGGTTTTGGGACTGGTTGATTTGAAATCCTCTATAAATTTTCCAAGATTTCGCCCATTTTTCTTTGCAATAACTTGGCCTGCTGCAAGTGACCGTTTTGCATATTTGATCAAATGTGCACCAGTAGTGTTTGAATCATAACTAAATCCAATTACAGGATAAACATATTCTAATTTACGGAGTCGATTTTTTGCAAGCAAAACTTTGGCTATAGCTCCAGCATTATTGTTTCTTAATCCATGTATCATTATAGTGAATTCTCTTGATCCTAACAAATTTTTAAAATCTTTTTTAGGGTATAGATAATATGGATTAGTCTTTATCGTCTTTCCAGTAGTTAGATCATAATATCCCCTAGTAGAAATTCGTGGAACAGGTTTCATAATTATTTAGAGGGTCCAAGATTCTTTTTGTGATTTTCTATATCAGATGTTTCAACTTTTGTAAACAGAGGCGAAGAATTACCTAAAACATGGCCAGGTAGAATATTCAATTCAGAAATATCATTCCAAGAAAAATCTGTGACATTTCCATCCAAGCCAAGCTGAGTCCAGATTTTTTGAGATGATTCAGGCAAGAATGGAAATATAGCAATAGCCATGCTCTTTGCAGCATTAACTGAAAGAAATACACAGTTTTTGGTCCCAGGACCCAATTTCCAAGGTTCTTTGTGCTGAAAATATTGATTAAAAAATGATGAAAAATCCATAATTTTTTTCAAAGCTCGGTCAAGATGATTACTTTCTAAAAGAGAGCCGACTTCACTTGAGAAATTTTTAATTTTTTCCTCTGCCTCTGAATCTTTCTCATCAAAGGATTCGATTTCTGGAACTTTCCCATCAAAGGATTTGTTAGTAAACCCAAGAGCTCTATTAACAAAGTTTCCAAGATTTCCAATCAATTCAGAATTAATTCTTGTAGTAAAATCATCCCAATCAAAATTCAAATCATCTTGAGAATACGGATTGATTGATACAAGATAAAATCTAAGATAGTCTGCAGGATAGTATTCTAAGAATTGTTTTAACCCAATGTACCAATTTCGACTTTTTGAGATTTTCTTTCCTTGTAGTGTTAGATGACCTCGCGTTGGAATATAGTCAGGTAACTTGTATTCACTGTTAATACCTAATCGCATCGCAGGCAAGAAAAGATAATGGTGATATACAATGTCTTTTCCAATAAAGTGATAAATGTCAGCAGAGTTCCAAAACTCTTTACCATCAACTCCCTTATCGCCAAGAAATTTTAAAGCAGTTGAAATGTATGCCAGATGGTTATCAAACCAACCATAGAATACTTTGTCATTTGCATCAGCAAGGGGAACAGGAACACCCCAAGAAATATCACGTGTTATGTCCCAATCAATCAAACCAGATTTAATCCAATTCTGAACATATTTCTTTACATCTTTTTGAAGATGTTCATTTTCATCTAACCATTTTGATAACGAATCTCTAAAATTTGTTAGTCTAAAAAAGTAATGTGTAGTTTTTTCTTTAGTTGGAGGCTGGTCACAAAGGGCACATTTAGGATCAGTTATCTCGTCAGGAACACGTCCGCAACTTTCACATAAATCAGAGTATTGATCTTCTGCCTTACAGTAAGGACAGACACCTTTAACATATCGATCAGGTAAAAATTTCTTATCCACATTACAATAAAATTGAATAATTTCTTTCTCATAGATATGTCCTGAATCATTTAGTTTTTTGAATACATCTTGGACAAAGGCAATATTTTCAGAAGAGCTAGTTTTGTAAAAATAATCAAAATGGATATTGAATGCAGAAAAATCTTCATAGTCACGTTTATTCCAATAAGCCACATATTCAGCAGGAGTTTTTCCTTCTTTTTCAGATTGAATCAGAATCGGCGTACCAAAGTCATCAGATGCACAAACGTAGTAAGCCTCAACACCATTTAGTTTTAAAAACCTGGTAGTTACATCGGCAGGAAGATAAGTTGATGCAACATGTCCTAAATGAATTTCGCCATTTGCATAAGGTAATGCACTTGTGATAATAGCTTTTTTGTTCATTAGATATTACCAATTACACGATGTTAAGGTTAAGAAGTTTACCAGCTATTGGCATATTTTACTTGTTCAGAATTGAGTTTGTCTATTTTGACATTCATTGCCTTTAGTGCATCAACTGCCACTTGTTTATCTATTTCTTCAGGTACATTGATAATTTTGTTTTCCATGTTCTTGTGATTTTTAAGGATATACAAAACAGAAAGAATTTGATTTGAAAAAGATTGTGCCATTACTTCCGGTGGATGTCCTTCAGCTGCAACCAAGTTTGCAAGTCTACCCTGTCCAATCAGATAGACTACTTTCCCATTCTTCAAGACACATTCATCAAGATTTGGCCTTACTTCTTTAACAGATTTTGATGACTTGAGCAAAAACTTACTATCAATCTCTACATCAAAATGACCTACATTACCCATGATTGCACCATTTTTCATTTGTAAGATGTGTTCTTTTCTAATAACACTAGTCATTCCAGTACATGTTACAAACATGTCACCAATCTTGGCAGCTTGGGACATTTGCATTACTTCAAATCCATCCATATGAGCTTCAAGTGCTTTTATTGGATCAATCTCAGTAACAATAACTTTAGACCCCATCCCATGGAATCTAGATGCAACACCACGTCCAACCCAACCATATCCAACCACCACAACACGTTTTGATGCCATAAGAAGGTTCATTCCACGAAGATAACCATCAATGGTACTTTGTCCAGTCCCATATCTATTATCAAACATGTGTTTTGTGTATGCTTCATTAACTAAGATTACAGGATAGCGAAGTTTACCTTGATTTTCTACAGCTCTAATTCTAGTTACACCTGCAGTTGTTTCCTCAGTTGCACCTAAAATATTCATAGTGTTAAATCTCTTATCAAAGTGAGCCTTGATATTCATATCAGCCCCATCATCAGTTAAGATAGTTGGCTTATGTTGTAGTACCTGATCAATACACCAATCATATTCTTTGACGGATTGACCATGCCAAGCATATACATGGATTCCCTGTGATGCCAAAAATGCAGCAATATTATCCTGAGTAGTCAATGGGTTTCCACCACAGCATGCAACAGTTGCCCCTAATTCTTTAGCACCCATTAATAAAACAGATGTCTCTTTTGTAATATGTAAACAGAAACCAAGAGTGACACCTTTGAGTGGTTTTGATTTTTTAAAGCGATTAATTGTGTTATCAAGAATTTGCATATGAGATCTAGCCCAGTGATAAGATATCTTTCCTTCTTGAACTAATTTTGAACTAGTTTTTACTTTACTCAATAATGTTCACCTCAAATTATACTATAAAATTCTATCATGCGAATGTAAATAAATAACAAACATATCAGAAAAATATTGACTTGGAAGAAAATTGCAGATAAAGGAGCAGTTGCTGCCGGAAAGGGCAAAGCCTTCAAAATAGATGGAAAACAAATTGCAATTTTCAATCAAGACGGATATCATGCGATAGATGATCTTTGTGTTCATCAAGATGGATCAATTGCACCAGGAAAACTAGAAGGAGACATTGTAGAATGTCCTTTACATTTTTGGCATTATAATATCAAGACTGGGAAATTAACAGACTATCTCAAGGATGTGAAACTTGAAACATACCCAGTAGAGTCAAGAGATGACGGTCTTTACGTAGATATCTAATACTAGAAAAAATAAGTTTTACAAGTAATACTGTATTTTTTGTAGTTATTGAAAATTAAATACACGTAGCGTTACAATTAATTCTCTCTTGTGCTAAATATGAGTTATGATATATATTGATAATCTGCAGTAATATCAAAAAATAGTATCTTCAATAGCAGATGTTCAAAATAAACTAATTCATAATTAACAAGCATAAGTTTTATTCATACATATTTCAAAAAGTTATTGTTGAATCAAGATATTATCAATGAGATCATTAATCAAGATTATTCAAAAATCATTGAAAATATTGAGAAATTTGTTTCTGAGCAGATTGATAAAAATAATGCAGAGGGAGTAATATTAGGATTAAGTGGCGGAGTAGATTCTGCAGTTTTAGCATATATCTGTAAAAGAAAACTAAAAGAAAAAACATTGGCAATAATCATGCCAGACACATCAATAACACCTAACGCAGAAACAGAAGATGCGCTAAAAATGATTGCACTGACTGGAATAGAGTATAAGTTGATCGACATCAAGCCAATCATAAAAGAATACACAATGTATCTAGAACCAAATAAAAAAGCTAGAGGAAATCTCCGTGCAAGAGTTAGAACAAACATTCTGTATTATTATGCCAACATCAAAAATTATCTTGTTTTAGGATCAAGTGATAAAAGTGAGTATTTGATTGGGTATTTTACAAAATTTGGAGATGGTGCATCAGACATCACACCAATTATATCATTATACAAACTGCAAGTAAGGGAAATTGCAAAACATCTAGGAGTGCCAGAGAATGTAATTTCAAAGAAGAGCAGCCCACATTTATGGGAAGACCACAAAGCAGAAAAAGAGATAGGTATTTCATACGAGGAAATAGATTCCATTTTGCATTGTATGTTTGAAAAAAAATTATCAATTTCAGAAATAGAAAAAATTACAGGAATTGACAAAAACATGATTAAAAAAGTTGAAAGGTTAAACATGAACAGCAAACATAAAAGAACAACAATACCAAAACCTGAGATTTGAAATGAAACTTCAAGACACACTGTCAAATTTAGAGCAGACATTAGATATTTCAAAAAAAGTGAAAATTTACCTTTGCGGAGTTACAGTATATGATGAATCACACATAGGACATGCAAGAACAATTATAGTTTTTGATGTTTTAAGAAAATATCTTGAGAGTAAGGGAATAGAGATAGAATTTATTCAAAATTTTACGGACGTTGATGATAAAATAATTAATCGTGCAAATGCAGAGAAAACAACTGCAGATAACATTAGTGCAAGATACATTGAAAATTATTTTACAGATTTTGATGGATTAAATGTAAAAAGAGCAACAAACTATCCCAAAGCAACAGAACACATAAAAGACATTATCAAATTTATTGAAAAATTAATTAAAAAAGAAATTGCATACACATCAAAAAATGGAGTGTATTTTGAAGTGTCCAAATTTCCGGAATATGGGAAACTATCTAAAAAGAAAATAGATGAACTTCAATCAGGGTCAAGAATAGAAATTGATGAAGCAAAAAGGAGTCCATTAGATTTTGCAGTATGGAAGTTTTCAGATATAGAGCCAGTATGGGATAGTCCATGGGGAAAAGGGAGACCAGGATGGCACATTGAATGCTCTGCAATGAGCATAAAATATCTTGGCCATAATTTTGACATACATGGCGGAGGGAGAGACCTAATCTTTCCGCATCACGAGAATGAAATTGCACAATCAGAATCATGTACAGGAAGTCAGTTTGCCAAAGTTTGGATGCATATAGGAATGGTTACAATAAATGGTGAAAAAATGTCAAAATCCACAGGAAATGTGAAATCAGTTAAACAGATGTTAGAAAATTGGGGATCAAATGTAATTAGATTATTTTGCTTATCAGGACATTATTCTAAACCAATTGATTACTCTGAAGAATTGCTAAAAGAGAATCTTATAAAATGGAGACAAGTTGAAACATGTTATTACGAATTAATCCATGCAGATACCAAGAGTTATGAAAATATTAATGAGATTGTCAACAAAATAGGCAAGGAATTTGACAATGCATTAGAAGATGATTTTAATTCACATCTTGCATTATCTGCATTCTTTCAATTAATCAAAGAAGGAAATAGATTGGCAGCTGAGGAAAAAATAAGCAGAAAAGATGCTGAAAACATCAAAGCAGAAATGCAGAGGATGATGATGATTTTAGGGTTAGCCATTCCGAAAATAACTGAAAATGAAAAACAGGAAATTGACGAGATGGTTAGAAATAGAGAAAGGTTAAGAAAAGAAAAAAAGTTTGAGGAGGCAGATAAAATAAGAGACAAGTTAAATGAAATCGGTGTAGAGATAATTGATCATAAAACAAGTACAGTGTGGATGAAAAAAGAAAATATCAAAAAACAATAAATTAAAAATCTTTTACAGTGATTGTTTTAAAATGGATAAAAAAATTCAAATTAAAAAATTAATAAACAGATATTCCTATACAGGTGTTCACATAAATAGAATATACTTGCTAAAGATTCTAGATCAAACAAGACAAGAAAAATATCCAGAAACATATTCATATAAAATAATTCAGCATAATACGCATGAGTCTAAAGTCATTAACATTTTTTAATTAGTCCAGTCTAATTAGTTACATCTAATTTTCATCGCCTTTAATAGATACAAGTAATAAAATTAATCATGAATGCTTGGACTAGGTTTTGGAATTGGTATGAAAATAAGATATTAGGCAGTGTGATTCTCATTGCAATAATACAATTCATTCAAGTCCCACATATGGTATGGAACGCAGACATTATGCTAGAAGCAGGGATTGTATCAAGAGTTCATCCAGTGATAGATTGGTTCTTGTATGGAGTAGACCTAATTGAAATTATTTCCATTATTAATGTTGGAATGATAATGTTTGCATTAATTAAGAAAAGAAGGATGAATAAAAAACAATCAAATATTATTGAAAAATAATTCTATTCCTTTGCTTGCCATATAACACGCTGTGGGAATGGGATTTCAATTCCAGCATCATCAAGAGCATTTTTAGCAACTTTAAGCAATTTTGGGCCTACTTGATCCCAATCATCTCTAGGATGCCACACCAGAATTTCTATATTTATACTAGAATCTGCAAGTTCCTTAATGCGAAACTCAGGTTTTGGTAGAGTCAAAACAAACTCCATTGATTTACGAATTTGTTTTTCAATTACAGATGTGGCCCCATCAATATCTTCTTTATAGGCTATTCCAACAATGGCCTCAGATCTCCTAACAGGAGTAGAAGATAGTGAACGAATGTTTGATGTAAAAAATGATTCATTAGGAACACGGATGATGGTACCGTCAAATCTCCTAACACGCACAGAAAATGTGCTAATATCCAGCAATGTGCCAGTAACATCAGATCCTGGAATTTCAATTTTATCACCTTGTTTTACAGGTTTTTCTATCATCAAGAAAATGCCTGAAATTAAATTTGAGACAACAGATTGCGTTGCAAAACCAATTACAATTCCAAAGATTCCACCAGCTACAAGTAATCCTGAAAAATCAACACCGGTAGTTGATGTGAAAACTAAAAACGATAAAATAATTATTCCAAAATAAATTAGCTTACTAAAGTTTTTGGCAGTATCTTGAGGAAGTTTAGGAGCATAATATTTTGAAAATAAAAGGCGTACTGTTCTTGCAAGAATAATACCCACACCGACTATAATTCCACCAGTAAGCAGAGAAAGAGCAGTCAAACCTCCTGTGATTTCAATCTCCGATAAACTTTGTAGAAATTCAAATACCATCAGTCAACACCCATATCCATGTGTCTTATACTTTCAGATACCTCATACGCTGGAGATTTAGCCCAATCAGTTTTAATTGGATTTGCATCTATATCAATAACTTCAAGAGTTAGTTTTTTCCTAAGTGTTGCAACCAATGAATCAATTATTGATTTAGAATTTTTATAATACAAGGAATTACCAGTGATCGGAAAAACAATTTTAGAAATGGTAAAACCCTTATTCAATTGATTTTTGATGTCAATTTTTAAAACGGCATTGTAAAAAGGGATGGAATCTTCATACGATTCAACTATTTCAGAATTTGTGTATTTGCAAAGAGTTCCAGATTCCGGAGGACCATATAAACAAAATCTAGAGTTTATAGGATCACAAATAAACCAATCAAGAGAATCTTTATACCCTCCATGAACTAAAAACACCCCAATCTCTATTGGGCATCTAACATATACTGTGGCAGCCGAACCTTCAGATAGAAAAACAGGTGTTTCAAAATCCAGATAGACATGACTAGTTCTAGGAGCAGGATGGTTTAATGGGCGAATTGGGCATAATTCAAGTGTCAAGTCTGAAGATATGCTTGGAATTATTTTTTTGATTATTTTATTCTCAGCATCTTTTCGAATGTAAGAAAAAACATGCTTTCCTATTCTTTCAATCTTAATTTCAATATTAGGAAAAGTAAATTCAAAATTTTCACTAATTGTGTAAATCCCGTAATTAGATAATACAGATTCAGAATTTTTATCGCTCAACTAGGATTAACATCAAATCCCAAGATTTAATTCCTCTCATTAAGAGTTGAACATGACCTGTGTTTTAATAAAAAAAGAATCTGCTATTCCAGTTCTAAAAGAATATTTGCACTTCCAAAATCTTCGTTAATTCTAAAATAATATGTTTTTGAAGAATCATATTCAAATTTTGTTCCACCGTAACCAATATTTGGACCAAAAAGAATGTTGAATTCTCTTGTGTCACCTGGATTCAGAACAATTTCTCCACTAGTAAAGTCCATTCCAGAATATTTGAATGCCTTTGAGCCATCCCATATATCATAACTGCATATAGAAGGACTTGTACAATGCATTGCAGTGATCTCAGAACTTGTGTTCTCAGCTAACATTCGAATGGATAATATAGCTTGTCCAGTTGGACTGATTACAAATTCATTTCCTTCAGAGCCAATTCCAAACCAATAATAGGTAATTGGTCCAATTTCAAATCTTTCAGCATTTGCTTTATGCTTGTATAATGTAATTGCTTTTTTGATGGGTTTTTCACAATCAATTCTTTTGTAGCTTACTTTGATTTCAGAGCATTTTTCTAGTTCTGCTTCAAGTGCTGCCAATTCAGTATCAGTACTTTTTGGTGCTTCAGATGTCATTTGAGGGGTTTGAGAAGTTGCAGAAACTGAGATTAATCCAATTTTAATCATATGTTGGATACCATTTACAAATTCACCATCAGTGATAGTTCCATCTGCCCACCAACCAGCATTAGTTTTTACCCAAGCTGGAACACCATCATCTGATGATTCAGAAGATACAGCTGTAGAAGGAACTACAATGATGTCGTTTGTAATCAAAAATTCAATACCAGACAAGAATTCAGATTCAGAGATTGTTCCATCTGCCCACCAACCAGCATTAGTTTTTACCCAAGCTGGAACTTCATTTTGAGCAGAGGTCATATGGCGCATCATGGGATCAATACTGTTTAGAACATCATCCATGTTTTTTCCAGAAATTTTTACAACTGCCCCAGAAACAATTTCAGTGGTACCACCATGTGGTAAAGTAGAATCAACATATTTTGCATACAAAATATCACCAGGGGCGGATATTAGTCTATTTTTTGTTGGATCTCCAGAATCTGCAACATAAACACTACCTTTGAAAATCCCACTATACACACCTGTCTCCACAACTAGAATTTCCAAACCAGCAGGGGATGTATCAGACCAAACAGTTATTGTAAATTTATCTGCAAAGTTTGGATATTCTTTTTTATTCATATCATTGTCTTTGACATAAATATCAGCAAAGGAGTTAATTGAAACAATCTCTTTATCCCAATAAATTATTCCAGTATTAGATGATTCTGCAAATACCATGGGTGTACCCATAAGAATTAATGAAAAAGCAATCACCATCCATTTATTCATCATGATGCTTTATCATTGCAAATATTTAAGGTCATAATTATTTTAGACTAGTGGCAAAAAACAATTATTTGAGATTAAGATGGATGTAAGTGTTTTTGTTAAAAATAAAAAAAGGGTTTATCCCAAATTTAATGGGATAGAAATGCTACCAAAAGATTCACTTCCTCTAAAGTAGTAATCTTTTTCAGGATCATATTCAAATGTAGTTCCCCCGCCACCAATATTTGGTCCAAAGAACATATTGAACATTTCAGTTTCTCCAGGTTTTATTATAATCTGACCATTGGTGAAATCCATTCCTGAATATTTGAAATCCTCAACACCATTTGTGACATCATAGTTACATATAGCAGGTCCCGTACAAAACAGCGCCTCAGTTTGAGAACCAGTATTTTCAACTAAGATTCTGAGTCGGAGCATTGCTTGACCAGAGGATGTAATTTCAAAGCTGTTTCCTTCAGTTCCAAAACCAGGCCAATAGAAAGTAACAGGTCCAGCTTGATGAGGTTCTGAAAGCAGTTTGAAATTATATGCAGTGATTTCATGTTTTGCAGATCTTTCACAGTTGAGTCTATCATATGCTTTTTTGATTTCAGAGCATTTTTCTAGTTCTGCTTCAAGTGCTGCCAATTCAGTATCAGTACTTTTTGGTGCTTCAGATGTCATTTGAGGGGTTTGAGAAGTTGCAGAAACTGAGATTAATCCAATTTTAATCATATGTTGGATACCATTTACAAATTCACCATCAGTGATAGTTCCATCTGCCCACCAACCAGCATTAGTTTTTACCCAAGCTGGAACACCATCATCTGATGATTCAGAAGATACAGCTGTAGAAGGAACTACAATGATGTCGTTTGTAATCAAAAATTCAATACCAGACAAGAATTCAGATTCAGAGATTGTTCCATCTGCCCACCAACCAGCATTAGTTTTTACCCAAGCTGGAACTTCTGCATAAACAGATGCAGTAGAGGCCAATAGAAGTATTGCGGCAATTGCAGTTATTATGATTTTCATTGTTATATTTATTCAGAAAGGATATTTAAGATAGTGCTAAAATGAGTTCTAGTGCTAAAATGATAAAATCAAAATTAAAATGACAAAATCTAGTGGTAATGTGAAATAGCGTTGTTTCTCTTTATATGGAAATGAAGAACAACTTGAAAGGTGAATGAGATTCAAAAATCCACAAGTGAAAAAATAAAAAAAATATCAGAAAGAGAGGTTAAAGAATTTGTGTTACAAAGATTTGAGGATGTAAAAAAAAGTAATAAAATAAAAGATTTGATTTCGTTTCAAGCAATGAACAAGTACATGGTGATGGCACATAATCAAAATGAGTTAAAGGTTTTAGGCAATATCGTAGCAAGCAACAAAAAAAATCCATTTTCAGAAATACTTGCCGAATATGAAAAACATCTAAAAGCGGCACTAAATAGCGAGCCTACAATAAAAAAACATAGTAATGTGATAATGCATATCTTTGGATTTTTTTCTAAAAACTTTAGTCAGTTAGAAAAAGAACAGTTTTTTAATTTGTTAAATCAATTTCAGGAAGAGCAGATCACTATAGGGAGTATTTTATCAGAGATAAATCCAATAATTTACAGATTCAACAACACATATCTTGCTAGCCAAACATATTTTCTTTTATATTCGGATCCAGATACGGGAAACATATTCCAATTTTTAAGAAAAGGTAATTCAGAATAAGAGAATATTTGAGAGAAAATTTAGAATAAAGCAATAAAAATATTCAAATCAAAAATTAAATAGATTTTCGGATATATCATATACTTTAAAAAAAATCAGAAAGTATTTTCTGCTGTATTAATTTTGAAATATTTCCATGTATGAGCCACTCAGTTTTACTTATACTAGTTCTATTTGATGCCAAAAGAATTGCATCATCAAAATTATCAGCAATGGCGGGATTTTGATTCATGACCTCACGAATGCCTTCACGGACTTGCCATACACCTACAGGAATCGCATATTCAGGTCTGATTTCACGTAAAATAACGACTCCAGCCTGAATTTTCATTTTGGATAAATATTCTAATACACCCAATTTGGCTGCAAAATAGGCTCCAGCTATTGCCGGAGAATGATCAATTCCACGTGCATCCTCAAAATCAGAGCCAAATCCCAAAACACTATCAGAATACCAAGCCTCAATCATTTCATACATCCATCTGTGCGGAAATAAAACAACAATGAAAATATTACCTAAATGCTCATAAAAAAAAACCCTGCAAGAATCAATTAAACCATAATCTAAAATCTCACTTACAAGAGATTTTGAAATAATATCATCAGTGGCAGTTATACTCCATTTAGTTGGAACAAGTTTTCTTTTTTTTCCCAACATACCAATACTAAAACATTTTTGAATTTTTGAAATTTCAATTCCAGAATCATACAAACTCAGAATTGCATCTTCTGCTTTCAAGTCTTTATCATAGAATATTTTTTCAATTGATTTATTAGAATTAGAACTAAAGAACTTTGCAGATCTTATTTCTCCAATAGGACCAAAAGGGGCACTTTCACCATCAAGTAAAACATTAGATGATGTTGATTTTGAAAATATTATATCAGTATCAGTAGGCTTAGAAGACATTGTTACCTCTTGAAGATCTTCTATATACCTACCATCTGTTTGATCAATTGAGATTTTTTGTATTCCACGAACTAAATTTAATCTAAAATTAACAATTTCTTCCAAAGATTTTCCTTTCCACTTTTCAGGACTATCAAACAGACTTGTGTCACCATGAATTGGAGGAAGCATTGGACCAACAAAGACTTTTGGGTAGTTATGTGAACCCACGAAGACAGATGGCGGACTGGTTCCACTAATAGAATCAGAAGAAAATAAATTTCCATATTTTGAGAGAGTTTCATGCCACTTGGATAAAATTGCACGTCGAATATCTTGAGACTCAGAAGACAACGTAAATTGTGCCTAAAATTACCCTATTAAGTTGCCTAATTAACAAAATTGACAGATTGTAAACGTATGATGTTTAAAGGATATTTGCAAATATAATATATGGTAGTTAAAAGAATTGTTTCTTTTCTGCCAAGTGCAACTGAGCTATTGTATGAATTTGGAGTACAAGATCTGTTATACGGGGTTACACATGAATGCAAATATCCACCAGATGCAAATTTAAAATTAAAAGTTATCAGTTCAGTGATTAAATCAGACAAACTATCAAGTCAAGAGATCGATATGATGACTTGCCAGTTACTAAAAGAAGGAACAGATATTTTCATTTTAGATGAAAAAAATCTAAAAGATGCAAATCCAGATTTGATCATAACACAAGAAACTTGTGAAGTTTGCGCTGCATATACAAACCAAGTAAGTAAAGCGATAAAAATTCTTGAAAAAAAACCAACTCTGGTTTCAATGGATCCACATAACCTGTATGAAATTATTAACTCAGTTAAAGAATTAGGAAAAATATTAGAAAAAGAATCAAGAGCAAAAGAAATCATAGATTCGCTTGAGAAAAGAATTCAAAACATACAGAAAAAATCTACAGGTAAAAAGCCAAAAGTTCTTGCAATTGAATGGATTGATCCATTTTTTACTGCAGGTCATTGGATTCCAGAGATGATAGATATTGCAGGAGGAACTAACATGATCAGTAAAATTGGAGAGCGTTCCAGAAGATTAAGTTTTAAAGAGATTAACCAAGCTGATCCAGATATAATTATCATGATGCCATGTGGATTTGATATCAGACGTACAGTTTTTGAATACAATAAAATATTAAAAGAAAATGATAATTGGAAATCGTTAAAAGCTGTTAAAAATAAACAGGTTTTTGGAGTTGATGCAAATTCATTTTTCAGCAAGCCAAGCATTAGAACGATAGACGGATTAGAGATATTAGCAAAAATAATTCAACCAGATACATTCCAGAATCTAAAAATAAAAGAAAATGCATATTTTGCAATATAATTAACATGAACTAAAATAGATCATAACACATACTAATATATGAAAAAATTAAATTTAATTCCTAGTGAGTTTATAAAAAATCTAGATATTGAAGAGTTATTAGAAATAAAAAAATATTGTTATGTTTGAATTAAAGATAAAAAAATATTGTTATGTTTGAATTAAAGATAAAAAAATATCAAATAGGTTTCCCCTTGTATTGATAATCAACTACTTTGTGGAATAAATTGTGAGAAGTAATCACAGTTATGGATGCAGTTACAATACCAATGAAATTTCGAAGAGTCATTAATTCACTAGGTAGATTAGCTATCAATGATGTTTGAAAAATTACATGAAAATTATCAAATAACCAAAATGCCAATGTAACCCAAGATAACACACCAGCTAAAAGATAACCTAAACGCGCCTTACTACGAATAAAAATTATTGCCATAATGATTACAACGTACCAAATAAATGATCCTAGCAACCACAGTGGTTGGTATACTTCAGGTCTATCATCTAACCAATAATAAGAAGTGCCAATTATAGCCAATGCAAAAAGAGATATCTGAATAGCCTTTTGGTTAATTTTAAAACCAGTTTTTTCTTCTTTCATCTCAGACGGAGTAGGAGATGACATCATTTCTTTAGTAGCAATGTCAATGGATTCACGGACAGACTTTAATCTCAATGGAATGATTTTTGTAATTTCATTATTTGTTACAACGGTATCATGTACAAGACTATCAATCAGAGGTCTTGCAAGAGATGCCTTTACAGGAGTAATCAAATCAACCCAATAAGAAGAAAGACGAGTGGTCAGAAATGGGATTTGCAAGACAAACAAATTTTTATTTAAATATGCAGAATAAACACGCATTAGTTCTTCATAGGTCATTCTATCAGGACCACCAATTTCAAATATTTTTCCTAGGGTTTCAGGTTTTTTAAGACATTCAGATAAATAATAAATTACATCATCAACTGCGATAGGTTGTGCAATAGATTTTACCCATGATGGACACACCATAATACGCAATCGTTCAACAAGATAACGAAGCATGGCATAAGATCCTCCCTGAGCACCTATAATCAAGGATGCACGTAATTCAGTAACAGGGATGTTTTTAGAGGCAAGTATTTCTCCGACTTCCTTACGACTTTTCATATGAGGAGATAATTCTAAACTATCATTAACCAAACCCCCAAGATAGATGATTCTCTTCACACCAGATTTTGTTGCAGCTTTGAGAAAATTTTGAGCTTGAATCTTTTCTCTAGATGCAAATTCTTTCCATTCTGATTTACTGCCCTCCATAGAATGAAGTAAATAATATGCAACCTCAATACCATTCATTGCATTAGTGAGTTGATCAATATCAAAAACATCAGCTTGAACATATTTCACATTTTTAGTGTCAGGTATTTTTTTTCTACTCAACCCCGTAACAGTGTAACCAGATTCAGATAGTAATGAAATCAATCGAGAACCAATGAAACCAGTAGCGCCAGTTACCAGAATAGAAAAAGGTGACGATTGAATAAAGGAATCACTAGTATTTTTTTCCATTTTTACCTTAATTCTCCCAACTGCTTAACTCTCTCACGCTTCACGTAGAGTACAAACCAAATTGTAAAACAACCTGAATCCAACCAAAGATATGCACCAACATCTAATGCACCACTACTAGAACTGTCAATTCGCTGTATAATCAAAGAATCTCCTCAATTACCAACAGAGTAAAAACTACAGATAAAAGTTGGTCATCCAATAATTCTACACCACTTCACATCTAGTCTTGAAAACAACTCATCTGTGAATACGCTATTGCTTTTCATAATTGAAGTTTTTGATCAAGTTATTTAAAACTAGTGTTAATTTTTTATTCTAGTGGTAAAATGTTCTTTCATGGTTAAATGTAGGACAAAAGTGAATAAAATAAATAAAATTAAGTATTGGCACTATAAACATTTTTTAACACTAGTTATATAAGAAATACAATAATAACGAATAATGGTCTACATTAGAGCTAAGAAAGTTAAGTCTGATCAGTACCTCTATTTGGTTAAAAGTATATGGGATTCCAAAAAAAGTACATCAAAACAAGAAATTATCAAATATCTTGGAAAAGCATCCGAAGTAATCAAGGATGACATACCGATAGATTATAGAAATGATCCTAAAGTATTATCAGTATTAGCATCATATAATCCAAAAGACATCAAAAAAAGAGAAGATGTAACTAAGAAATCAAAACAAGAATTATACAAGAAACTGACAGATGGTAGTATTGAACATTGTATTAAAATTTATGAAGAATATATCAAAATTTTTAATGAATCAGACTTTTTTGATAAAATTTTAAGACCTGTAATGTATAAGATTGGAGATGATTGGGCAAGTAGTAAAATAAGTATTGCAACAGAACACGTAGCAAGCAACATAGCCCAAACACTAGTCAAAATAATAATGGATCGAGTTTCAGGTTTAAAAAATAAAAAAAGAATTCTAATTTGTGTTCCTTTAGGAGAAGAACACAATTTAGGCTGTGATGTATTAGAGACATATCTATCAATTAAAGGGTTTAAAGTATACAATATTGGCACATCAATTCCAACTGAATCGATCTTGAGTTTTATTCAGAATGAAAAGCCAGAAATTATTCTAATTTCAATTACACTAGAAGATAATATTAGTGCAGGACAAAGACTAGTAAAAAAAATTAAAGAGCAACATAAGATCCCAGTACTGATTGGAGGGCATGCTATACAAACACAGAAAACCCCTAAATTTGAAGGAGATGTCATTTATGATGTGCGACTAGAAGAAATACCAAAAATACTAAGAAAATACAATTCAAAATCATAAAGATTCCAAAAATGATTCAATTTTTGGTAAACACAAAATGGAGCTATGAGCAGCAGAGTCAGTACCTATCCCATAGCTAATTGTAGAATCACCTACAAAAAAAAGTCCCTTTATACCTGGAATTTCATGAGGCATCTTAGATTTCCACACTAATCCAGGCTCCTTTGCAACAGATTCAACAAGTTTCCAGGCCATTGGTCTTTCCCATATTAATGAGGAATCAAACTGTGGATAAATTGACGAGATTTCCATTTTCATGGTTTCAACGATTTCTTTTATTTTTTTTTGATCATCTGTAACAGATGGGGAGACTGGAGTACCTGCAATCATTAAATGTTCTCCAGGGGGAGAAACAGCAGGAGTGATATTTGAGATAAAAAAGATTCCCTTAGTAACATAATTATCACCAACAGGAAATACAACTTGTCGTGTATCAATTTTCGAGTTTAACGCAAAATGAACTTCAACCACAGATGTTTTCTTATTTAACCGATTTATTTTTGCAAGAAATTTGTTGTTCACAATACCATCATCAAATAACTGATTTAATGCAATGTATGCAGGGTAAGACACCACTACACAACTTGAAGCAATAAATTCATCTTTTCCAATGCTGTTACGTATAATGATTCCAACAACCTTGGAATTTTCTATTATAATTTTTTTTACAGAAACATTAAGGTCTATTTGACATTGGTTTTGCATCACATAATTAGCCAATACTTGTGTGATTGAATCATAACCACCATCAGTAGGATATGCAAATTCGCTAGTACCGCCTCTAAAGGGATTTGCGCGAATTATAGTTCTAGTAAATTCACCTAAAGAGATATGATCAGCAGTATCTGCAAATGCGAGCATGCAAACAGCTTCAAAGAATGCATTAGTTTCTGGATCTAATTTTTGAGTAACTCCAGTTAATGATTTGTCATCCCAAGATTCAGTTTTTTTTATGGATGTGAATGCCATTGGAAGTAGAATTTTAAGAAGTTGGATTCTACTTTTAAAAGGAATCAAAGAGAGACGTAGTAAATCACCCATACCTTTAGGATATTTATGAAATCCAGATTTTGAATGAAATGCAATGTCATCCACCTTTGATAAATTCAATCTAGATTCAATCCCAATGGATTTAAAAATACTAAAAATTGCTGATTTTTTATAAAAAGGCATTATGTGAAAACCATTATCCAAAATATGATTCCTAAATTTCATAGATGTTGTTCTGCCCCCTATCTGAGCACACTTTTCAAGTATTTTTGGATGATATCCATGATTGGCAAGAAGTGCGCCAGCTGTTAATCCGCCTACACCAGCACCAATAATTATAATTTGAGACACAAAGAGTTTTAGAAATTTTTATATTTATAATAGTGCCAAAATAATTTCATAGTGCTAATTATTTTGATAGATTAGATTGAAGATAATTTTCGGCGCAAATAACAAACTTCTCCATAACAGAATTCATTTTTTTAATAATCAGAAATTTCAAAAATGGAATAAATTTTAAAATTCCATTTAGTTTTAAATATATTGAGATGTCAATATCAGTACCAAAAGATGAAGGGGTATATTTTTCAGAAAAAACTGTTCCCTTTAATAGACCGTTCAAAATAAACACCTGATGAGTATTTGGATGAGCAATAACATGTTTTGTTTTAATATCATGATGGAAACCAAGAAAGTTAATAGATTCTAGAACAAGTTTTTCAGAAGTAGTGTCATCAAGAATTTCTAGAGATTTAAAATATTCAGGCATCACATTATGAAAGTTTGATACATCAGTACTAATTTGAAAGAGAGTATCTCTTGGCAGCATACTTTGATTATGAAGATAAAAATGACTCATGCTAATTCACACATTTTAACATAATCAAACAAATTTGATTTGGTTATTACTATATCAGGATAATGATTCTTCATTTGAGCATAAACTTTTGCTAGAGATAATTTAACCGCATCTGTTTTTTCTGGATCAGTTTGAGGGAGCAATCTAATGGTAGTTTTTTTGTCATTAGTCATAATCTGAATAAAATATTCCTGATGTTTATCATCAATTACAATAGTTGGTAATATTGCAATACTACCACTCTTTTCGACATAAATTGTTGGGATTTTTATCAAAGGAGATTTTTGAAATATTGGAGTAAAAAGTTCAGAGAAATTAAAAAGATCAATTCGCCTATCCAAGACAATATGAGGCATTATGTCATATCATATGATAATTGGTTATTTATCTAATCATCTAGAATTAAACTAGTGCCAATATTAGCAATTAGATGTGAATTTTAGGCTATGTTTAGCACTAGATTAGAGAATTTCTAGACCTTAAATAATTTGTTGTTCAAAATAGAATATGACAACTGAATTAGTCCATCAAAAAATTTGTTATAGTTATACGATTATTACAGATGTCTACACGGAAAAAATTACATTTAGTTTCAGTTCAGTTTTTTCTAAGAGATCTGTTGATTCAGGTGTAGAGACATTAGTTACCATCAGAGATAGGATTAAGTGGATAAAACAAAAAGTTGGAGGTGAAATCAGTGGGTAGAACATGTAGAGGGATTTGTCAGATGCACAAAGCAGAGCCTGTTTCAAATAAAATAAGGTATGAAATTGGTCAAAAAAGATGTACATTTTGCGGCATATTTTTGTCATCAAATGATACAAGATGTATTTGTTGTAAGGCAGTATTAAGAACAAAACCTCGAAGTAAAAAAAAGGACTGATTATTTTTTGACAGCACTTACCAGAGATATCACATCTCTATCTCTTAGCTGATAATCAATAGGTAATCTTAGCCCATATCTCAGATCTTTTGCATAAAGTAGACCTTTAGTTAAATCGGTATGAATTTCTTTTGCTAGATCATTTATTGTTGCACCATTTTTTAATAAAATTAAATCAGGTAAGATTCTTCCTTTCTTATCAGAGAGAGATTTTTCATCTGCTACAGGATAAATGGAGTTCATTTTTAGTAATTTGAAAACAGCTACATTAATTGCAAATTGAACGCCCGTTCTCATATATTCACCCATTATACTTTTTTTGATAAAATTAAGCGCATTAGTTTGTTTTTCATTTAATTCATGAGCTTTGATAATTTCAAATTCTTCTGAACCAGGGGAATATTTTATCAATCCTTTTTGCTCTGCACGTCTAAGAACAAATTCACTATCACCACTTACAGGGATTACTATTGAATCATTATATCTTTCTCGCAGTCTATCAAAATTTTTATCAGCACCTTCAACATCAACTTTGTTTGCAACAATTAAAGTGGGTTTTGAAATCTTTCTAAGATAGGATGCAAATTTTTTAGTATCCGCCATATCAAATTTATCGAATGTTTTTTCCTCAAGGCCTGTTGCTAATAGAGTTTCTTTAACATGAGCCTTGTTCACCCCAATCCCGTGATAGAGATCAGTTATAGCATCTAAAATATTAGAGCCAGATCTTATTAGTTTTGAAATTTTATCTCTGTTGCCTTCCAAAATTTTATGATACCACATAATGAGTTCTTCTTCAATATCTGCAAAATCAGAGACAGGATCTCCAGCATCAACTTCTGTGATTTGTCCAGTTGAGTCAATTCCTCCAGATGCATCAACTACATGAAGTAGTGCATCAGATTGTGCGGCAATTGATAAAAACTGGTTTCCAAGCCCTTTACCCTTCCATGCATCTTTGATAAGGCCAGGTAAGTCAATTAACTCAATTGGAATATAGCGCCAGCCATCAAGACATTTAGAGTTATTTGGATTGTCTTGAATTTTAAATTCAGGATGAACACAAAGAGTAATTGCATGTGCCACACCAGATACTGGTTTCTTAGTAGTAAAAGGATATGATGAGATCTCCTCAGAAGAAAGAGTAGCAGAATTAAAAAAAGTAGTCTTGCCAGTATTGGTTTTGCCGATTAAACCAATCTTGATAGGCATACAGAAATTAGTATCTGAGAATATTTATCTCTGTCTAGAAATTTGAAGAATTTTTTGTTTTTATTTTTTCAAGAGTTTGATTAATTTCTTTTAACGACCAATCAATATCAACCAAATCATCCTCAGTTAGTTGTCCTGTCCATTTTTCTAATACGCTATTTGTAATTTCAGCACAATTGTAAATCAGATTCCAATATGGATGGTGTTCGGCAGTGGTGTATGCAAGTTCAGTTACATCATTTAGACCATTTTGTGCCTTGGCCAAAGAGGTTAGATTTTCACCAAATATTTTCACAATGTTGTTTTCTAGATCCTTTTCTACTCTTAGAGGAGTGTTCAAAGACTTGTATTTTTCTAGTAATTCAAGTAAATCATGATAAAAATTTTCAAAGAGAGTCATTTTGACAGCCTCTGATGTTCAGCAAACATACATCTGTTGAAAACTACCTCAATTCCCTCTTTTCTTGCTAAATCTTCAGCTTCTAAATTATGGATTCCTTCTTGTAACCAAATTACTTTAGGCTTTTTCTTTATTGCATCCAAGATAAAGGGTAAGATTTGTTCAGAAGGTCTAAACACATTAACAATGTCAACGTCACTATCTATTTCTGAAACAAAGGCATAACATTTTTTGTCCAAAATTCGTTCACTGTTAGGATTTACGGGGATTACATTATAGCCATGATCTAAAAGATATTTTGGTACATAGTGTGCGGCTTTTGAAGGATTTTTTGACATTCCCACTACAGCCACATTATTTAATGAAAGGATACTACGAATTTGTTCATCAGTGTGGGAATCTTGTTCCATAAAAAATATTCAATCAAGAAGAATATAATTTTTGAATTGATCTAGATAAACAAAGAATTTTTTAGTCTCTATACAAACAAAAGTCATGAATGCAGAACCAAAATATCTCATAGTATTAGGTACAATAAAGAATGGAATTAAGAAATTTGATAAAATTCAAAAAATCACACAGATTGAATCTGAGGAGTTAGATTCAATTTTAGAAAAATTAGAAGAAAAAGAGTTCATCCAAGTGAGAGAAAGAAAAGGATGGCTTGGAACCAAAATCGAAATAACCCCTACAGATAAGGGGTTAAAAGAAGTAGATGAAAGAGTTCATGAATTACAAGACAGATGGAATCAAATGTCATTGATATACAAAACAGGAGACAAGGAAAAGCTAAAACAAGAGATGGATGATAATAAGTCATTATTACCAACCATGATGTTTTTTGGAATAATGGATATGATGATGTTCTCAATGATGTTCAGCATGATGGGAATGGCAATGTCTGAATACGTTCCGGCAGATAACATACCAGATACAGGTGAAGGGAGTTTTGATGATTCAAGTATGGACGATGGTGGATTTGATATAGATATTGGATTCTAGTGTGTGTTTTATACTTGAAGTTCAGACCACACATAGTTGAAGTACAATTCTTTTGATAAACCAGGATTGCTAAAAGTCCTCACATTTTTGCAAACCCACAATACAGAATATCTATCAGGTCAAGATTTGAGTGATGTGTTAAAGATCAGCAGAGTTGCAGTATGGAAACATATCAAAAAAATTCGAGAATTTGGATATATAGTGGAATCAAGACAAAAATTAGGTTACAAACTTTTAGCAAATTCAGAATTACTTTTGCCATGGGAAATTACATCAAATCTAAAAACCAAAATAATTGGGAGACGGGTATATTATTTTGACTCTATAGATTCTACTCAAAACCAGGCACTGAAAATAGCATCAGATCCTATAAACAATGGGGCAGTAATAATAGCATCAAAACAGACAGGAGGAAAAGGTAGATCAGGAAGAAGATGGATTTCGCCAAAAGGCGGTATTTGGACTTCCATCATATTACAACCAAAATTTGACATATCAATTATAACATTATTTCCAATTGCATCATCATTAGCATTATCAATTGCAATAGAAAAAATATTTTCAGTAACACCTGAATTGAAATGGCCAAATGATTTAACAATTAACGGGAAGAAAATAGCTGGAATACTAGTAGATGCATCATTAGAATCAAATAAAATTGAGAGTTTAGTGTTAGGAGTTGGAATAAATTTTAATGTTAATGTAAAAGAAATCGAAAAAACACTTAAACAAACACCGAATTTTTATGGAGTTGCATCACTAAGTGAACAAAAAATAGATGTCAAGCCAATTCAATTAGTTAAAATATTTTTGGAAGAATTAGAAATATTATATAATGAACTTAATGCAAAACAAATTAAGAAAATTATTTCGGAGTGGTCAAAAAGATCATCAACTATTGGAAAGAATGTGGAGTTAAATACAGAAGATATAAAAATTAAAGGAAAAGCTATTAGAATAGACGAAGATGGTGCATTAGTAGTTTTAGATAACGATAAAATGCACAGAATAATCGCGGGCGATATAATTCATTTACCAAAATAAGGTTATTTTTTAATATTTTTTTGTTTTTTTGTTTTTAATAATTTTTTTGATTGAGAGTTAATCATTGATGATTGTTCTTTCAGAATATCTTTTAGTTCGTTTTGTATATCAAATACCGTCTCTAATAATTCCTCCAAAGCCACTGAATATTGCTCATAGGCATATAGGAGTTCAGTTTTCTTGTCATTTGTTTTGGATAGATATTCGTTTAAATGCAAAAAATTTGCAGATTCAATTAATTCTGGAATTTTAGAGGGAGGGTTATCTAATTGATCTAATTCAAATTTAATTCTCTGGATTTTTTTACGTAGGCCATAAATTATTTCCCCAGTACCAATTTTTGTCAACATATAACCACATAATCATAACAAATTAAAGATTTTCATAATAAAGATAGGCAAGATGAAACAAAATCAAACACAGATTTGGCATAAGCTAGAAACAGACTAAACAAAAAAATACAATTACGATATTTTATTTGTTTCAAAAATATTTTGGTTATACACCAAATAACACATCCAAAGAGAATCTATATTTCAATATCCATCCAGGTAATTTATCAACAAATAATTCTAACAGATTTTGTAAGATGGAATTTTCAATAAGAGTGTAAAAAATATTAGAGAATTTTAAAATTCAACATTTTAGATAACCAATTGAATTTACATCAGAGTATTCATCAATGATGAACCAACAAGAGCATTAGATGATACAAGTCATTAAAAGAATTCTTTTTTGTGGATAGTAGGAGTGAAATGTTCAAATGATTATGAACCACAAGTACATAATAGTTGATTGGAAACATGTATTGGCAGTATATCATATATCTAGGATCAAACCCAAACGTTAAGTTTGAAGATCAAGATCTCATTCCAAAAATGTAGAATAATGGTTAGCTTAACCTACACACAATTAACCTGTTGAAATTAGGTAAAACGGTAATAAGGCGATTATACCAAATCACAATATTATGCTTAAAAATTCAATGATTTCAGGTCCAAAATGCCCATCATGTGGAAATAAAAAAATTGTTTCAGATCAAACCACAGGGGAGTTATTCTGCGGTAAATGTGGTTTAGTAATTACAGATAAAATTGCAGATACGGGTGCAGAATGGCGTTCTTTTTCAAATGATGAAGGGAATCGAACCAGGGTCGGTGCAGGAACATCACTGATGATGCATGATATGGGTTTATCAACAGTGATTGGTGCTGCAAATAAGGATTCAACAGGGAAGCCATTATCTGCAAGCGTAAGAAGTTCCATTGAGCGACTAAGAACATGGGACAGTAGGACACAAGCACATTCATCTGCAGACAGAAATCTCAGACAGGCACTTAATGAAATGGACAAACTAAAGGACAAACTTGCATTAACAGATGTAGTAATTGAGAAGGCAGCATATATCTACAGAAAAGCAATGGAGAAAAAATTAGTTAGAGGTAGATCAATCCAAGGGTTAGTTGCAGCGTGTCTTTACGCATCATGTAGAAATACAGAAACGCCAAGAACATTAGATGATATTGCAAAGGGAATTAACATTAGAAGAAAGGATGTTGCAAGATGCTATAGATTAATCTTCAGAGAGTTAGAACTAAAAATGCCAGTAGTTGATCCTGTCAAAGGAGTATCAAGAATAGCAAGCATTGCAAGTTTGAGTGAAAAAAGTAAACGAAAAGCAATTGAGATATTAAATCAAGCAAAAAAAATTGGAATAGTTGCAGGTAAAGATCCAATGGGTATAGCAGCTGCTGCATTATATCTTGCATGTATTAGTACTGGTGAGATAAAATCACAAAAAGACATCTCGGTTGCATCAGGAGTTACAGAAGTAACAATTAGAAACAGATGTGCAGGATTGAGAAAGATGTTAAATGAGTAAAATCCAACAAGTAGATTGGTCAGAGTGGTTAGATTTTAATCAAAATATGATATCAAAAACTCCAGAAACATCAGGCGTATTTATGATGCACGCAGGTATGAAGATATTGTATATTGGAGGTTCAGAGAACATGAGAAAAACAATTGAAAATATTTCTGAAAAATGTGTTTCAGATGCAACGAGATTTAGATACAGTGTAGAAAAAGATTTTGAAAAAAGAAAAAGGAAGTTAATTGCAGATTATAAGAAACGCCATGAGGGTAAATCCCCTGAATGTATGAGTTAAAAACAATATTTTTTAGATCTTTGAAATTCTAATATATCCCAAGGAAAAACAACATAACCACCCGTACTTTTATTTTTTTCATATACAAGTTGCTTAGGAAATATTTTTCCGTGCCTTGCAAATAACGCAACAAAAGTTAATTTTGATGGATTATCAACTCTGGACAGAATTTTTGTAAATGTGTCACCTGTATCAAAAATATCATCTACAAACAATGAATTATAAGAAATGTGTGATTTATCAACAAGTATTTTTTTTAATATCCAAATGATCTGCCAATAAACAAGATAGGATTAAAACACCCCTACTCAAAGTAACAATATTTGAACATATTCTCGAAAAGTTGGATATCTTCTTGGCAAGTATTTCTATAATAGATTCTATTTCAGACCAACTCACACTCTGTTCTAAATCCACATAGTTACACTAATGACAAGTAAGATAAGTCGTTATGATTAGAAAGTTTTCATGGGAGATTTTTTCAGAGATTCAATAATTTTAAGAACTCTAAAAGGTAATTTACCAAAATTAATGCCTTTTTCACAAGAAAGTAGCAAGACATCATTATTTGCTAGCGGATAACTCATCACAATCACTTTATCCCTATAAGACATTGAAAAATGAACTTCACCAAATTCGTTATCAAATTCATGTCTCATTCTAACACGTAATGCAAGTTCCATAAACATCATTTCATCTTGTTTTTGATTTTCAAGTGAGAATAATCCTTCTTTCATACCACCAGCTATCAAATGACCCCTATTATTGATGAGTCTAGCAGAACGTATTTTTGGATCTAATTTCAAGAGTTTTTTACAGATTTTTTCGAGTAGTTCTGTATCACCCATAAATCTAAATTTACAAGCGAACTATTTATTGAGATCTGTTCTTATAGATAACTGTGCAATCAGAATCGACAAAAAATACCACGGATTATTACAAGCATTTATCACTTTTCTGGACAGATATTATTCATTTAATGGCAAGCAAACCTCAGGCTCTAAGTTCAATTGGTCCAATGCGAGCATTTGCGTCAAATTCAAAGAAAATATCCACAGAGCTAATAGAGATAAATGATAGCCTCATGGAGTTTAACCAATATCTTACTGAGTACTATAAACAACTTGCAGATACATGGAGTGTAGCTCAAAAGAAAACCAATCTAAAAGTTCCAGAAGTCCCTCAAGATGTTGAACAAATAGAGGCATTCAAAAGAATATGGATTGATATTTTTGATAATGATTATACCGAATTATTTGATTCAGAAAAATTTGGAGAGAATTATGGGAAACTAGTATCAAAAGAACTTGAATTAACTAAACATTGGAACAACATCACAAATGTTATTTTACAATCAGTCAATCTTCCTAGTAAGGAAGAAATTGATGAAGTTTACAAAGAGATGCATTCTCTTAAAAAAAGAGTGTCAAAACTAGAATTAGAACTAAAGAAACAAGAGGTAAAGAAAAATGCAAAGTGAATCGCGTATAGATCCAAAAATTGTTGAAGAGATTTTAAAATTTAGTAAAAATGTCATCAATGCACCAAAATTAGTTTCTGCTCCAGATGAAATTAGTTTAGAGGTTACACCATATGATATTGTACAGCAAATAGATAAAACAAAACTAATGCATTATAGACCACTTACAGAAAAACAGCATAAAACACCACTGTTAATTTCATATGCATTGATTAACAGATATCACATATTAGATATTCAACCAGAAAAAAGTTGGGTAAGAAATTTACTGTTACAAGGATTTGATGTGTATATGCTAGATTGGGGCACACCTACTAGTATGGACAAATATCTTGATTTTGATGATTACGTAAACGGTTACTTAGATTCATCTGTAGAACATATCAAAAATGAATCATCCACTGAAAAAATTTCATTACAAGGGTACTGCACTGGAGGAACAATTGCAACCACTTATGCAGCATTGCATCCAGAGAGTGTAAAAAACTACATAGCGACAGCACCAGTTATCGATGGATGGCGTGATACTACAGTGATTAGTAATCTTGCAAAGCATATGGATGTAGATAAAATGGTAGACACAATAGGAAACATGCCTCCAGAATTCATGTATTATTGTTTTTCAGTGCTTAAACCATTTGAACAAGGAATCGAAAAATATGTTAAGTTTTTTAAAAACATAGACAACAAAAAATTTGTAGATAATTTTCTGAGAGTAGAAAAATGGTTAGGAGACACACCGCCCATTCCAGGAGAATTATTCAAACAATGGATTAAAGACATCTATCAAAAGAATCTGCTAATTCAAAACAAGATGTATGTAGGTGGAGAGCACATAAACTTGAAAAAAATAAAGATGCCTATTTTTACACAGATTGCTGTAGGAGATCATCTAGTTTCTCCAGAGTGCAGTATGCCATTACATTACGCCGTTGGAAGTGAAGATAAGACATTGAGAATGTATCCTACAGGTCATGTAGGAATGATTGCCAGTTCATTATCACAAAAGAAGGTATTACCAGAGTTAGGACAATGGTTGGCTGAAAGATCATAAAAAAGGAAAAAAAGGAAAAATACCACTAGTTGTTCTTTGTGGCGAATGCTGAAATCCAGGATTGTAGAATGTTCTTATTTAGGTCAGCAAATGACTTTGCATTATCGTTGAATGTTTTGATGTTTTGTTGTGTTGCATCAATAGTTGCAAGTGCCACTTGATTTTGTATAGAAGTTGCCTTTAGAAATTCTTCAGTAGTATCATGAATCACTTTTAGTGTTGCTTCAGGAATGTTTGATGCAATACCTGCTTTCTTCACATATTCTTTTTGTAGTGTGATACCGGAATCTACTACATTTTCATATGCTTGCAAGTATTCCTGTTGTACGTTAGTAATTGATTGATGATACTGTGGTACTGATTGTTTAATACCATTGAAGATTTTGTTCACATTTTCTTGATATACAGAAAATAGATCTTTTGGATTTCCTTGTGTTGTTTCGTTTTTACTCATTGTTTCACCTCCTTATTTTTTGATTTTTTTGCTATTGGCAAAATAATGACTTGAACCAAATCACCATCACCTAAACCAAGTGCATTACGTTCAGCCTCAGGAATCGAGATTCTTCCATTGCTACTAATAGTAGTTTTGTAAGCACCCCAATTCATGAAAGAAGGGAGCATTTGGCCAATGTTGAACATGGTATCCATACTTTTACTTTGAATCGAAGACATGTTTTCCATCACTTTAGATTGAGTTTGTCTAGCACTCTCAGAAACTCCTTTTAGTGTTTCTAATGGATTGAAAGTTTGGTCAGATTGATTTGTCATCAACGCACCAAAGTTTTTCATGAATTCTGTTTGAGCACGTCCACTTTTTTGGATCCAAGACTTAAACATCTCAGAAGGGTCATAGAGGTTTTGATTACCACTCATTGGTAATGATAGGGAATATCTGACATATAAATCAATCTAAGTTCCATTTAAAAAATCCAAAACTTTGGATGTAAAAACAATAGGATCCTGAACATACGGAGTATGACCACACCCATCCATTCTAAAAAATACGCAATCTTGAATTGACGAGGTGAAATCATCTGCGTAATTGATAGGAATCACTGGATCATTTGAACCCCAAATTAACAAGGTAGGAACTGAGATTGAAGGAAGCTTTGATGTGATCAATTCAGAATTTTTTAAACCCAACACAGTAGACATGAAAGCAAGCTTTGCATTAGGCAAACGCATACGCTCTACAAATTCATTAACAATTGAATCATCAATATCTTCACCAGACGCCTCCATAAGTTCAAATGCATTTCTGGCACTTTGATCATTGGGGTATAATGCAGCCATGATGTATGCATCAAGCGCAGGGGTTGATTGTTTCATTGCTCCAGCAGGAGACACTAAGACGAGTTTTTCAACATTTTGAGAATGGGATGAGGTATATTCTATAGACAATTGTCCACCTAATGACGAACCAATGATGGTGGTACGATCAATATTAGACGCCACAAAAAACTTTTCCAAGAAGTCTAAAAAGAATTCAGGTGTGTAATCTACAAGAGGTTTATCACTGTATCCAAACCCTATAAGATCAGGGACTATAACACGAAATTGCTTGGCAAATATAGGGATAACACGACTCCATCTTTCAGATGAAGCTCCTAACCCATGAATAAGTACCAATGTTTTTTTAGAATTTCCAGATTCCAGATAGCGAATTTTATTGCCATCAATTTGAATAAATTTCTCTTCCACCATTTTAGCTTCAATTATCTCACTAGATAAGTTTTAGTCAACTTATAGATCAATTAATTGATTGTTTTTTATATTTTTAAACTAATTATCTTAAACATGTTTTTAACACGAAAATCATTTTGACATTGTAATAAAAAAGAAAATTTCAAAAATTTTTGGCTCCTCTTGATAACTCAATGAGGGGTTTTGAGATAGTTGTCGTATTAGATAGATATTGCACTACAGGTATTAGTGCAATGTAACAATTTATGCACCTTCACATTCAGAATTCAGAGTAGGATCAGTGAAAAATGCATCAAATAAGAAAGTAAGAAAATTCATGGAGTATGTTAAATTTCTAGTAACACATAATGGAGTTGCGCTTAGAAAAAATGGTAAGAGAAAAGAGAGGGTATAATATAATCATGATTGCGATAATCTCACGTATAAGGAGGTCTCAGCTAATTAGATGTTCTTTGGAAGTGTATCAAATTATTTTATACGTACACCAAAGATTCCAATAATGATTGTGAAGTAGATTTATGAAAGTCTGTGTTTTTTAAAATATTTTTGATGATATTCCTCTGCTTTGTAGAATAATGGTGCTGGAACAATTTCAGTAACAATTGGATGTTCATATCTTGCAGACTGTTCTTGTTTTGACTTTTCAGCAATTTCTTTTTGTTCATCATCATGATAAAAAATTGCTGAACGGTATTGAATTCCAATATCAGGACCTTGACGATTCAAGGTTGTAGGATTGTGATTGTTCCAAAATACATCAAGAAGTTCCTTGTAGGATATTTCATCAGGATCATATTCTACCTCTACAGCTTCTGCATGACCAGTTTTATCAGTACATACTTCTTCATAAGTTGGATTTGATAATTGGCCTCCAATGTATCCTACTTTGGTTGATTTTACACCTTTAGTTTTATCAAGTAAATCTTCAACGTGCCAAAAACATCCCGCACCAAATGTTGCTTTCATGTAAAATATTAAAATGTATTAAATTAAAAGCATTCTAAATCATCAAATTGAAATAATATTTTCTTGAATGAGATATTTTATTGAATTAATAAATTCTTGTTGGGAAATTAAATCAATTGACCACCAATGTGCATTATTTCTAAACCAAGAAGGTACATTGTCAATAGAAGAATGCTCATAGTTAAAATTTGAAATCACAATGATGTTATTTTGAAGCATAAAGTCTAATCCCATTATAAACTCCTGATCAGAAATTTCACCTGTAGCCCAATTTTGAGCATATGTCTTTATCCAATCAGGGATGTACGTTGAATATCCCAATACACTGTAAATGGTTTGTTCTGGAAATTGAGAATCAAACCATGATTTGTAATCTAGTTCGTTGTTATATCTATCAATGTAATATTGGGGTGATTTGTCAAATGAAGGAAATCCTAAAATTCGCATTTTAGGGTTTTCTATGAAGGAGATATCAAGTTCAAAAGAATTAGTTAAGAGATTAGATTCCTCAACAGAGTTGGAATCAGAGTTGGAATTTTTTGGTGAATAATTGGTTGTTTTTACATATTCTATTGATTTTTCAAGGTTTCCATCATATGAAATTTTTATTATGTATTTACCATCTTCAGACCAAGTTGGTCCCCCACATTGATAGTTTTTGAAAAATCACCATTATTTTTTGGGACAATACTATCAACATGAGCAAGCCCAGTTCCACTAGGAGTTATAATTTGTAAAATTATTGAAAGACGGGCTGGATCATAATCCACGTTACCAGAAATTACAAGAGGGTCATCAGTACGATACAGTGTTTTATCAGTAGTGAAGTCATTAACACTTGCAAAAGCAAATAGAGAACCTGACGGGATAGACAGCAGTAAAAACAACAGAAGATATGAACGCATAATCAAAAACATGATTTGATCATATGTAATTAAACAATTCGCTTTATTTTTTTAATCAAGTCTATTTCACATCAGTGAAGATTTCTACAACTTTTTTTGCAAGATTTTCAATATTTGCAGTGGGTTCTGCTGAGATCAACAATAAAATTTTAGTAATTGGAAATGGAAAGCTTACCAAAACAGCCTTGTCTCGTCTTGCAGCAAGATAGTTAATAGGACCCAAACTTTCATCAAATTCCTTTCTTATAGAAGCTTTAGATACAAAGTCCAAAAAAGATTGTAATCTAGTCTCATCTCCCTCATGAGGAGTTAAACCTTCCTTAAAACCTCCAACTATAAGTTGGCCATCTTTATCAACAATTCCGGCAAAACGGATCTCAGATTCTGCAAGCAACTTGTTACACTTTTCATCATATAATTTTGTCATATCAGACATGATACCATTTAAGATATGAAAAATAAAAACCTAGCTTAAAAAGTAGTAAAAGCTATCTACAAACGACATTTTAACAACGCATAGTCAATTATTTTTTCTTCGGAGGCTTTTTTCATTTTTTGAATTGATCTAAACAGAATTTTTTCCACGTATGAAGGATATTTTTCCAATATAGAATTTTTTAAGACATTCCTATTGTCAAGATAATAATTGGCCAAAGGAGTATAGACAGATGGACCAATTAATTTTTCTTGAGAAATAGTAAACCCGTTTGATTTAATCAAAGAACGAATATGATCTAAAGTATAGTGTTCAGAAGACCATGTAAATTTAAGAATTCCTAATTTTTTAAGAGATACTGGATTTACAGTGACAGGAATTGCCAAAACTAGCAATCCAGAATCAATTAAAACTCTTTTTGATTCTAAAATAAATTCAGAGAGAGGTTTAAAATGTTGAGCAGACTCTAATGCCAAAACACGATCAACAGAATTTTTTGAAAATGGTAGTTTTGTAGAAGACGAGTTAAAAAATTCAATATTTTGCTGAGTTCCAGAATGAGATAGTTGAGAAAAATTGATATTTACACAGGATATGGAAAGGTTTTGAAAATTATTTTTCCAAAATATTGCTGGTGCCGACAATCCACTTCCAACATCTAGAATAGTTTTAGCAGATTCAAGTTCGGCCATAGTTGCAAATTTAATGCATAGGTTTTCTTGAGCAGATAATGGATCTAAATTATTATCATCCCAATAGCCAAAATTTAACATATTTCCACCAGTTGCAAGTTGCATTATAGGAGACAAAGTACTATAGAGATTAATGACATCTTTTTCGTTACGTCGTAGTGTCCACATTATTACATCAATTGGATTTATCGTTATCAAAAATAGTTTCAAATAGATTTACAAAAAAAGACTATTAATTCCTAAGGTAATCTTCTGAATCACGTAATACAGTCATGAATTCATTTTTCAATCATTATTTTTTGATATTTCCCTGGTTAAATTTTATCATGATATTATGAGATAGAGAAATTTTGTTTTCATGATATACCAATTCAAGGTATAGTGATAAATCAACGTATTAGATAGGGATCAATACATTTTATTAATTTGAATGAAAGAAATGTTTATGGATGAATCAAACAGTGTGTCAAACATCATAATTGCAAAATGGATAGATAGATTCCTTGCATGGTTAATCGACTTTATTATTATTTCAATAATTTCAACATTAATAATTTTTACAGTATTTGGAACAATTGATTTTAAAACAACAGAAGATATGTTTTGGGTTGAAACTATGCAATACATTCCATCTAGCATGATGTTTTTTATATATTGGATAATTCTCGAATATAAAACAAATCAGACAATTGGCAAAAAAATCTTTAATTTGAAAGTAACTGACATGTCAGGGAACAAACCTAAGTTAAAAGGAATTGTTCTAAGTAGTTTTGGAAAATCATTTTTGCTTCCAATTGATGTAGTATTAGGCATGATTCTAACAAATGAAAAACGACAAAGAATTTTCAACAAGCTAGGTGATACGCTTGTTGTCAAAATCAAGACAGGTGAATTATCATCAAATGTAGAATATACAAAAGATTAGAATTTTGTCATATTTTGTTAAACAATTGCTTTGAAGAGTTAACCAACAGATCTATTAATGATAAATGATCCTTTTCTTTGATGCCTGAGAACAACAAAGAATGGTGGATAGGATTACCAAAAGAATTGCAAAAAGATATTGAGATAGATAACAATTCAAGTTAAACCCAATATCGTAAAAAATCATATCTAATACTTATAAAAAATAGCAAAAATAAACAGAAAATCACATCAAATATTGAACAAAACAGATTATTGGATCTAAAAATTATTCAATATCGATCAGATTTGTAGAATGATTCATAGGTTAAATTACAAATAGGCCCAAATCAAATTAAACATACAAAAAGAGTCAGGTAGATTCAATTCATTAAGGGCTAATAATGGAGAATATCACTTAGGAAATGAAAAAGCAGTAATGAATAAAGAAAAATGTAATAGATGTGGGGCACCTTTAGGTACAGAAACTAAGAAAACTAAACAAAGGTTTTGTCCTAATTGTAAAAGAAAATTTCAATTACAAAAATATTGATTCTGTTCTAGCCCGATTTTCATTAATTAACGATATCATAACATACCCAAATCAACGTTGATTCTACAGTTTAGTGGCATCATTTGTTTTAGATTCATTTGAAGAATTCAAATCCCCCACACCATACTTTTTGAAGGTCTGCTTTCTGATATCTGATGTATCTTCAATATCTTTGAGTTCTTTATCAAGATCTCCATGATACTCTGTTTGAATTGGCCATGGGATGGTAATATTATGTTTTTTAAATTCTTTAATTATCATTATTCGAATATCACTTTTTACTTTGAACTGATCATCGTATTCTTTTACGAATACTCTCACAACAAAATCAATAGATGAGTTATTGAAATTTATCACACGTACGATTGGTTGTTCAATATCTGCAAGTATGTTGGCATCACACCCACAACTTGGTTTCTGCTCTTCTCGGTAAGGACACATTTCATGAACAATAAGATGATTACCCCTTTTGTCTTTGAGTTCAGTCATCGCTCTTAATCCAACTTTGATTAGTACTGCTGCAACTTCCTCAGGATCATCAAGGTAGGATACACCTACTTCAACTTTAACAGGAATGAATTTAATATCCTTGGAGAAATTAATTATTGTTGCAGCTATTAATTGTCTGGTGGGAATAATTGCAATGGATTCATTTAGAGCATCTCTAACGTATGTAACCCTTGGCGTTATTTGTCCGACAATACCCACATAGCCATTCTCCAATTGTATTCTGTCTCCTGGCACAAAAATCTTATCTTTTTTAATGGAAATATATGCAAAATAGTTCTGCATAGTCCTCTTGCATTGCAAATCCAATTCCTATTGCAAGACCACCGCTAGCAGTAGCTAAAACAAATAAGTCAACTTCCCACCAAGCAGCAATACCAACTAACAATCCTATGAAACCAACCAGAGGAATAATTTGCTTAAAAGATCTTGATGTTTCACTACTTTGTCTATCTGCCCAACCAGGTGGACGTGAACCAGGGATTACGGGTTCATAATTTGAAATACGTTTTTGCTCTCGCCACTGTGAAATAGTGTAAATCTCCTTTGGTTGTACACCAAGAAGTAAGATTCGACCTGATTCATTGTTTCCACTTATACAATCTTCAAAGTATTTTTCATATTTTTCGTTCTCAGATTTTTGCCATATTTCAAATGCATTTGATTTAACTTGTTTAAAATTCCCTATTGGTATTCCCTTGGAGGTGTGAAAATTTTCCAGAGATCTAATTCCTTCAGGGCTTTTCATTTTTTCTGAATATTCATCTTGGGGTATTTCAGCAGGTTTGTGCTTTGGAGGATTCCACTTGAATAATTGATGAAAAAGGTCATCTTTATCATCAACAAATCCTTTTTTACGAATCCATTCTTTGTAATCTATTTTTGTAATCTTTTTTGCTTCATTCTTTAAGATAAAAATTGGAATCAAATTAACAATCGTGTAACCTATCACCAAAATTACAATGGTGTCTAATATTTTAGCAAAAGTTTCTCTAGGTGTTAATGTCTCATAAGCATTTGCTGCATCGATTGCCACCTGAGTATCAAATAATTCAAAAACTTGAATATACACATCTGCTGAAATAAAAAGAATAATTGCAAATATTGATAGTAATACCTTCTTTACAAATTCTGCTGCAAACGGTCTGGTGTAACTAAATTTTTTTATTTCAACCCATTGAGATATTCGTCTATTAATTAAAAAAATTGTAATAAATCCTGCAACAAGAAATACCAAAGACATCTGCAATGTTAGATCAGTCATCAATAGATGGTTTAGTGGAATTAGTGTTGAATTTGAAACTGGAATTATTTTATCTACCATGAATAGCTAATCCTTTTTTTACATTTATGCGTTGTATCCAATGTTGCCTTAGTCATATTTGTTAAAAAAATACTTTATTATTCAATGAACCTATTTCAATCAGACTTATCTAGAATTGTCATTTGTTTCAACTAACAGAATTGATCAATCTACTTTCTCCTGAACTTTTTTTGTAACACTTACTATCTTAAACATAGATTTGTAATTTGGGATCTTTTTCTTTTTACCCATCACTAAGATCTATTTCATTTTCATGGACATATTTTATGATGGCTTCTGATGGTTTCCCAACTCGGAAAACCCCTTCACATTCTATACCTGACTTATTGCATTGCGCTGTACGTTCAGCGAGTAATTTTTTTGTACTCTCCACCAAATTTGTAAAGATTACTTCTATCTGCTCTTTGTTGGATAATTCGGGCATTATGCCAAAGCTTGGATCAGGCCAAGGCTCCAATGCATGAAATAACACTATTTTAGATGATTCAGATTTTGCAATATTCATTGCATGTTTTAGCGCCTCATCTCCAGCTAGAGTTCCGCCATGTGGAACAAGAATAGTTTTGTACAACATTTAGTAGATTGTTAAGATAGATAAATAAACATAGATTCGGAATGTAAGTCAACATCAGAGCAGCATGTTATCAATAAACATCTAAATCAAATGATTCACAGTTAAGTAAATTTTAAAAAAGTGGTTAATTTTAGCCCTAAATACTATTGACCATATTACTTCAAATGTCCTAACAGGATTGTCTGAATTCTTTGAATAATCTCGTTTGGAGCACCTGTATTGTCCAAGGTAACCACAAGAAGCATTTGATTCCCAAATGGGCAGAGTACTCTTATCAAGTTGTCATATACCTGTAGTGTATAATTGACATTTCCAATTTTTTCTGAAACAGAATTTCTAAAATTCCAAGAATCAATTGTATGTTTTAGCGCAATCTTATTTTCTTCTTCAGTCAAAAAATCAATCACTCCGTCCATTTTTTGTTTGTATACTTCGTTTCCATGTACATCATAAACCATCACATATCGTATATGTTGAGACAGGTTCATGATGCTGTTTAGGAATTTTTCTTGATTTACTATTGTTAGTTGGTTCATAAAACACTGTTTTGATTGTGATATTTGTATTTGGTTAGAAATCTGTGGTATGCCATTAATTGTAATCTAATTTTAAAGTTATTTTATTAATCAGATTAAGGCATGCCGCATATGTAAAAAAATTTCAAATATTATAATCTGGTACAAAATGTAACGAGAAACCGTTGTTCTGCGTCGTAGAATAATTGGTTTGGAAAATAATTCATGTTATGGTCTGTCCTAGATCAAGTTTTCCAAGTATTTCTCGTTAATTTTATTTCAAAATATACACCATATCTTAGATTGATAATTAGTACTGCAAAAAAGAAGCAGATAGAGAAATTATCTTAGAGACAAGAAAACAGTACATGTTATGGAACTAGTTTAAGAAAAAATATATCTACTTATGAACTATTCAAAGATAGATTAATGAAGTAACATTAGATATAAGATTTCCATCATAGAGTAAATCTTAATTTATTATTTTGAGACCCATGTAAAAAAATGAAATTATAAAAAATAAAAGTTATGAGGATGTCTTGAGTGTCATCTTTTCAAGTTTTGACTCACTGACAAGCTCATCTATTCCAGCTAAAACTCCACGAATGATTTCATCGCTAAAGTTAAAAACAGGCTTGTGGATTCTATTATCTTCATCTCTAAATGTTATCTGAATCATCCTGTCAGCATTTTCAAATTTTGTCTTTTTGGAGATAATATCTGCCTGTTCAACTTGGTGTGCAGGAATTTTTAGATTCTGACCATCCATATCAAATACAAGACAGTTTTTTCCCTTTTGGTGCTCCAGTTTCATCTTTCCATTAGAGATTGATTTTTTCCATCCAGCATGCCCTTCTATATAGTCACAAGGATATTCTCTAGTATGGCTTGATTGATCTTTGGTGTATGTGTCTTGCAGGTATTCTACTTGATCATGTAGATATGACCACAGGTTGTCTTCAAACTTTTTTGCAGTGTATAGTTTTGTTATTGTAGCTGCAATTCCAACTATAGGAATCACAAACAGTGGTGCAGACGTTGCCAAATTTTTACCCCACTCCCCAGTTCCAATTATGACATCAAATGAGACTGAAGTTCCTGACAATGTAATGTCTGTACTTCTTCGCGCGCCTGATGCAGTGCGTAATATGCCTGACTTTCTGGCCTGAATTAGATATGTGTGTGATTCTCCTGAAACATTTCTTGAAAATCCAACTTCAAATTTATTTTCCGTTAGATAGTTTTCTACTCTTGTTGCTAATCTTTCTAGGTCAATATTTTTGCCTACAAATTTTTTAGTTTTGGACATTGTTGAAATGTTATTGGGTGTGATATTTTGGAATTGATTTTATGTTGTGGTATGCCTTTCAGCGACAGTACAGCAAAAATACAGTTCATCATCATACATATTATCAAAAAAAGAAAGTGAGAGTTAAAAAAAACGGTCTGAAATTATTTAATTGGATTTATCAAATGATATTTTTGGCCACTTGCCATATCTTGTCTTTAACAAACTATTCTTCATTTTCAAATACACCTCCTGGCTTGATGATTGTATCTTTTCATAGAATCATCAATGATCCTAGAAAACCCATACACATCATCCCAACTTTTCTGATCTCCAGTGAGAAGAGAATTAGGATCTCTTCCCACTAGAGTCGACGCATGGTATGAGGTGTACTTGTACCGGGAAGCAGTTTGCACGAGATGCTATAGCGGATTATATTATTTGATAATATACGATAATTTGTGGCATGCCAATAATTCAGTTCAAGTTAGATTTGAAGACTGATTTTGTTCTTGTTGATATAATTTATCAATTCGCTTGTAGGTTAATGGATGTGTTCTAAAAATATCACCAAACTTTACTGAAACTATTTTTTCTTTCCCAATCCAAGGCAGTGTATCGCATAGCAGAGTCCAGAGAAGTAAGACTGTATCTGTAAAAACTCTGCAACTATGGAATCTTGAATAGGATTGTCAAAAATGGAGTCGGTTCTTGTTATTTTTGGTGGAAATCAAGATGATTTTCTTTTTGGAAATGATGGTAGCGATACAATAGATAGAGGAAATGGCAAGGACGAACTTATTGTGGTAATTCTTCTATACCACATTTTTCATACCATGATGTGATCAAAAGCCCACATTTTGAAGAAGATAAAAAATGATTCATTGGGTATTTAGAACAGGTATTCTCTTAATTTTCTTATTAGATAGCATCATCATCTTGATTATGCCTCTTAAGTTCCCATTTACGTATACCTCATGCCTAATTTTGAACCGTTTTAGATATCTCTGAGGTAAGACATGCTCTGATCAGAGAATATTCTAGATGACACATTCCAGATTATTCTACTGAACAAATGTTAACTTTCCAGACAGCCAATGTTTTATTTGATTTTCACATAACTGAGATGTAATGGCCGTGACAGTCTGGATATGTCGTGAATGTAATTTTGAATTGGTTGTGGATACACATCTTTCAGTTACAGTTTGTCCTAATTGCAACAAAGTAATGGAATAACATCTAGATTTTACCAAACAATGTTCATAAAAATAATTTCACAATAACCAATCTCTCTTAAGCCAATCCAACTAACCAATCATACAAGTCATCATGATCATTGTCTGCACCTTATCCAAGAAATATCCTTCAATTGGATGAATGCACACATAGTTTGAAGTACTTCCAAGAAAAACATCTCTTAGATTTCCCATACCTCTTGAACCAATTACTATCAAATCAATATTATTCTTATAAGCAAATAATACGATCGTTCTTCCTTCTTCGCCATATTTTATAACATCTCGAAATTCCACTACATTTTTTGTACACATTGATTTTGCTGCTTTGATAAATTGTTTGTAATGCTTACTGTTTTTCTCTCCTCTTATGGTTTTCATCAAACCCATTTCTGTTGAAAATGCTTGAACTACAAATATTCCAATTATTGATGAATTAGTTTGCTTTGCTAATTATATCGCATTACTTAATGCCCCAATAGAATTTTTAGAACAACCTATCGGTACTAGGATTTTTTTAATCATGTTTAATTATTTAATAATTAATACCGGACATTTTGCTTTTTGCATAACCCCATTACTCACACTGCCAAGCAATATTTTGTCAAAACTTCCTCTACCTGAAGAACCCAAGATCACAAGATCAATTTTTTTAGATTTTGTAAATGATATTATTGATTTTACAGTGTTTTTAGATTCTATGATTTTAAAGTCCACTAATACTGAATTCTTTTTTGCAATATCGTCTAATTTTGAGAAAAGTTCTTCTGTTATTTTTTTTGCTTTTTTCATAATGTCTTTGTTGATTCGTTTGTCAATATACCACCCACCCAAGTTTCCAAGGTCTAGACAACTGAGAACTTTGATGTAAGAATTATGCTGCTTTGCTAATTCTACAGCTTTATTGAAGGCTCGAAGTGAAGCAACAGATCCATCGTATGGAACTAAGATATTGTTAAAAGCCATTTATTTTACCACCATTACTGAACATTTTGCTTGATGTGCAACACCGTATGCAACACTTCCTAAGATTAATTTATTCAAACCTGTTCTGCCATGTGAGCCAATTACTATAAGATCTGATTTTTTTGAAATTGCAAGACTGATTATCTCTTTAATAATGGAGGTTCCTTGTTTGATTTTTACAGATATTGGAACATCGAGATTTTTTGCAGTTTGCTCAAGTTTGTAAATATATTTTTTAGCAGTATTTTGTTGTTTTTTGATTATTTGTGGATTGATTTTAGAAAAACCCCTTATCGCAGAATATTCGCCCTCTATGACCGTAAATACAGTAATTTTGGAATCATCTTTTTTTGCAATATCTAATGCTTTTCTAAATGCCCTATTGGAGAAATTTGTTCCATCATATGGTACTAGAATATTTTTAAAAACCAACTAGTCTACTTTGTTACTTTGAATTTAAAAAGGGTTATCTAATTTCCAAAAATGAATGTCATAAATTGAGATAAATTGTAATGCTGAATAATTTACCTTATGTGTTTTTTTATGAAAAACAACTAGACAAGATATTTGAAAATCAATAAAACAATTAATGACACATGTGAGAAGAATTACAGTAATTTATCTAGAGTATCTCTGGTTGTAATATTCAATCAATTAACTCTCTAGTTTAATTCCAAATGTAACAATCATTTTCAAATTTACTTGCAAAATTTGACGTAATGAGACACTTTTGAGTGTCAAGAATAATAGTCCACCATTCAAGTTTGTCAGATAGTTGCTAGTTTTAGAAAATAATGAATTTCTCATTATTTGATAAGATACCAATCCCTGGATTCCAGCCAATCAATCTCTGCAATCATCTCATCGATTTTTTTTACTATTGCAAATACTGACTTGTATTCTGCATACATGTCTTCCTCCTCTTCTTTTGTCAATACATCGCCTCTGCATCATCAAAAAACTTGTTCTCTTTGTGCAGATGATCTTTTAGAAATACCCCATATGCGTTGAGATATCGTGAAACAGTCTCTCGTTCATCAGATCCGTCTTTCCATAGTTTCAGATGTTGAGATATTTGTCGTGCAACATTTCTGCCAAACTCGTGCTCTATGAGAGACTTGTGAATCTCTTCTTTTAGTGATTCATGGCTTGCAACGCATTGAAAATAGGAATCCTCTTCTCTGGAATGATGGATGGTGTCTACAAATTCAGATATTATTATTGTAATTTTTGTCAGATCAGAAAACGATATTTCTGTACCTTTTTTCAGTTCCTCTGAACACTTGAATGTTATTTTTTTCTAGTCTCTTTACATGATCATGATCAACACGTAGTTGGTTTGGTGCACTCATTTTCATATTCTCCAGTTATTTTGATGTAAAAGATAGGATCATACCTGCTAGTAATCATCTACAGAATTGATCCTAGCTTACGCTAGGTCTGATTTTAAAATAAAATCATCGTACAAGTCGTGTATATATTCCACTAGATGAATTAAAAATGATTCATCGTGCATAGTCTCTATGTAAGTGGCTGAACTGATGTGTTGGTCTATTAGTAAAGGCTGGCTCACCACTCGCCGAAGCTTGTGATCTACACCACCTTCCTATCAACGCAGTATTCTGCTGCCGACCTTCATCTTACGAAAGAATAACTTGTCTCGGGATAGGATTCGTGCTTAGATGCTTTCAGCACTTAGCCTAAACGGCTTAGCTGCCCGGCCTGCCTTATCAGACAACCGGTAAACCAGTGGCCACGCTGCTCTGTTCCTCTCGTACTCGGAGCAACTTCCCCTCAGTTATTCGCGCTTCCATCAGGCAGAGACCGACCTGTCTCACGACGGTCTAAACCCAGCTCATGTTCCCTTTTAATAGGCGAGCAGCCTCACCCTTGGCCCCTGCTGCAGGACCAGGATAGGAAAAGCCGACATCGAGGTACCAAACCGCGGGGTCGATAGGAGCTCTCGCCCGCGACGAGCCTGTTATCCCTGGGGTAATTTTTCTGTCACCTCCGGGCCCCAATAGTGGGCACACGAAGGATCGCTAAGCCAGACTTTCGTCTATGAATTCCGTGCGTTTGGAAATCCATTCAGTCGAGTTTTTGGCTTTGCCCTCTTCAACGGATTTCTGCCCCGTTTGAACTCAACTTTGGGCCCCTTTGATATCTTTTCAAAGGGGTGCCGCCCCAGCCGAACTGCCCACCTGCACGTGTCTCCGGTCTTCACTGGATAAGTGGTACTGCAAAAAGAGTCTGGTGTTACATCGTTGCTTCTTAACATCCCAGGGAATGTTAAGCATGGCTCCCAGATACCCTGTGCAATTCTTACTATACCACAAGCACAAGCTGCAGTAAAACTCCACGGGGTCTTCTCTCCCCGATGGAAGTTGATGGACTGTTCGTCCACCTTATGTGGCTTCACCGGGTTGTAGGCGGGGACAGTGGGGCTCTCGTTGTTCCATTCATGCGCGTCGGAACTTACCCGACAAGGCATTTGGCTACCTTAAGAGAGTCAGAGTTACTCCCGGCGTTAACCGGCCCTTAGCTCGGTTGAACCCAAGTTTTAGGTACCGGCACCGGCCAGGATTCAGCGACTATACAAATCCTTTCGGACTAGCAGTCGCCTGTGTTTTTATTAAACAGTCGAAACCCCCTTGTCATTGCAACCTGCGATCCCCATTCCTCATGAAGATTGCAGGCATCCCTTATACCTAAGCTACAGGACTAATTTGCCGAATTCCCTCGCCATACGGTATACCCGTAGCACCTTAGCTTACTAAGCCAGCGCACCTGTGTCGGTTCTGGGTACGAGCTTGCATCTTACTAACTACACGGTCTTTCATGGTCTCCTGGATTCAAGAAAACTTCGCTAACGCGAAGCCATTCCTACCTTGGGATAGTTCTCGTCATTACGACACTCCCCATCCCTCGAATAGTTAGATACAACGATAGTTGTACAACCCCTATCCGGAAGCGAACCATATAGATCAAACGCTTGATGCAAGGTACTAGAATATTAACTAGTTTCCCATTCGGTGTACTCTGTTGAGGCACATCTTAGGATCGACTACCTCCAGGCTGATAACGCATTGCCTGGAAACCCTTGCGCTTTCGGTGGTATAGATTCTCACTATACTATGCTGTTACTGCCGCCAAGATCTGCAATAGAAATCGGTCCACAGGATGTTACCACCCTGCTTCGACCCAATCACTACGCCAACCTACCACGAATCATCCATTGATGATTATCTAAAGTATCGGTACTTTGCTTTAGCCCCGTCCGTTTTTGAGGCATCCTCCCTCGGCAGGTAAGTTGTTACACACTTTTTAAAGGATAGCTGCTTCTGAGCTTACCTCCCTGCTGTCTTGGCGAGAACACGCTCTTTAGCTTGACACTTAGCAAAAATTTGGGGACCTTAACTTCAGTCTGGGTTAAACCCCTTTCGGTCATGAGCCTTACGCCACATGAACCCGTGTCCTTGCTTCTACGATGTATATCCGTTCGGAGTTTGAATGAAAGGTGAGGGATTTCTCCCCCGCGCCTCTCTATCAGTGCTCTACCGGAAACACTATCTCCACAAAGCACGCCCTGCGAGACGCTTCGGTTGGAACTAGCGAGCGCCAGTCTAGATTGGTTTTTGACCCCTATTCCCAAGTCACAACAACGATTTGCACGTCAGAACGTCTTAAGACCTCCAGCGGGCTTTCGCCCGCCTTCATCTAGCTCAGGAATAGATCGACTGGCTTCTAGCCTAGCCGCCATGACTCTACGCACTTTCACACGCTTCTCCTCACAATGCTGCGAGAACTCGGTTTCCCTTCGCCTCCACCTTTACAGGTTTAAGCTTGCCATGACGGTTAGCTCCTTGGCCCGTGTTTCGAGACGGAACGCGTGACACTGATGACTTGAACATCAAATCTTCAACTCTATTGCTAGAATCTCCAATCTGAAAAAATCACCTTCCATGCCACGCACGTCTGTAAGCAATAGGTTTCATGCACTTTTCGCCCCCCTTCCGGGGTACTTTTCAGCTTTCCCTCACGGTACTAGTCCACTATCGGTCTTGAGAGATATTTAGCCTCGGATGCTACTTTCACCCATATTCATTGCCCACTACCAAGGACAACTACTCGGGTATGAATAGGACTCTTCCCACTTCGCCTAAGGGGGTATCACCCTCTACGCCAGAACTTTTCAGATCATTTCAGCTGTGTTCCAAGATTCCATATTATCATACCAAAACACCACATCTCCCGAAGGATTCAGTTTGGGCTCTTTCCTTTTCGATCGCCTCTACTTGGGAAATCTCAATTGATTTCTTTTCCACGTGGTACTAAGATGCTTCAATTCCCACGGTTCGACTTCCAATACTAGTGTACTGGAATACACAAATGTGTAAGATTCTCATTCGGACATCTCGGGATCATAGGATGCGTGCGCCTACCCCGAGCTTATCGCAGCTTGCCACGTCCTTCATCTCTCCTCAAGCCTAGCAATCCACCTATTGGCGTCTTTACACCAGTAAATTCAGCCACATATTACACGACTATGCACGACGATCATTGCAAACCCCCGGTAAGAGGTCCACTACATCCTTCATACATCACTTTTGTGATGCATTGCATCGATGATTTAATGTGAAGATTATGTACACCCGTACACTTTCCATGTCTAAGGAGGTGATCCGACCGCAGGTTCCCCTACGGTCACCTTGTTACGACTTTTCCCTTGTCACGAACCTCAAGTTCGATAACGCCAATTAGACGTCACCTCGCTAAAAGCTCACTTCAATGAAACGACGGGCGGTGTGTGCAAGGAGCAGGGACGTATTCACCGCGCGATAATGACACGCAGTTACTAGGGATTCCATATTCGTGAGGGCGAGTTGCAGCCCTCAGTCATAACTGTGGTAACGTTTGAGGATTACCTCATCCTTTCGGATTCGAAACCAATTGTCGTTACCATTGCAGCCCGCGTGTGGCCCCAGAGTTTCGGGGCATACTGACCTGCCGTGGCCCCTTCCTTCCTCCGCATTAACTGCGGCGGTCCCGCTAATTCGCCCCACTACTCCTGAGAGTAATGGTGGCAACTAGAGGCAGGGATCTCGCTCGTTACCTGACTTAACAGGACATCTCACGGCACGAGCTGGCGACGGCCATGCACCACCTCTCAGCTTGTCTGGTAAAGTCTTCAGCTTGACCTTCATTCTGCTGTCTCTCCGGGTAAGATTTCTGGCGTTGACTCCAATTGAACCGCAGGCTTCACCCCTTGTGGTGCTCCCCCGCCAATTCCTTTAAGTTTCATACTTGCGTACGTACTTCCCAGGCGGCAAACTTAACGGCTTCCCTGCAGCACTGCATTGGCCACAAGCCAATGCATCACTGAGTTTGCATAGTTTACAGCTGGGACTACCCGGGTATCTAATCCGGTTTGCTCCCCCAGCTTTCATCCCTCACCGTCGGACGTGTTCTGGTAGACCGCCTTCGCCACAGGTGGTCATCAATAGATCAAAGGATTTTACCCCTTCCTACCGAGTACCGTCTACCTCTCCCACTCCCTAGCTCTGCAGTATTCCCGGCAGCCTGTATGTTGAGCATACAGATTTAACCGAAAACTTACAGAGCCGGCTACGGATGCTTTAGGCCCAATAATCATCCTGACCACTTGAGGTGCTGGTTTTACCGCGGCGGCTGACACCAGAACTTGCCCACCCCTTATTCGTTAGTGTTTCTAGGACTGACAAAAGGTTCGTTTAGCACAAACCACTCGGATTAACCTTGTCGTGCTTTCGCACATTGCAAAGTTTTCTCGCCTGCTGCGCCCCATAGGGCCTGGGTCCGTGTCTCAGTACCCATCTCCGGGCTACTCCTCTCAGAGCCCGTACCTGTAATAGTCTTGGTGGGCCATTACCTCACCAACAAACTGATAGGCCGCAGTCCCATCCTACGGCGATAAATCATTTGGAACATAAACCATTCCAGATATAATGTTCTATCGGGCATTATTCTCAGTTTCCCGAGGTTATTCCCGTCCATAGGGCAGGTTGACTACGCGTTACTGAGCCGTATGCCTTGTATTGCTACAATGACTCGCATGGCTTAGTATCAATCCGATAGCAGTCAGGTCCGGCAGGATCAACCGGATTCTGTTTTATAATTTTGATTATTGAAGTACATTTGTACTTTATTGGAATTGACGGATGCACATAATCTTCACATTTCAGATATTGATCTTTCAATCAAATCCTCATTCTTGTATGCGTAACTGGAGGCCCATGAATCACAAAGTGGCATATTACCATACATCATCAAGGGCGCCGCCTATTGCGTTACGTATGCAGAAGGTGAAGTATGCGGAATCCATATAAACCATGCGTGAAATTATGCCTGATCGGATGAAAAATTGAAAAAAATTCATATTTTATTTTTGTTCGATTCCATCATAGGGAGGTTTATTCATAAAAAAAGGACAATTGAGGTCATTTTTTGAGGGTTAAAATGACAGGAATTATGATGATAGTTTGATCTTGGATTACGTAAAAGAGTACAAGAAAAAAACTCAGAAATCAGCCAGTATGTTTTCAAAGTCTTCAAAATTCCATGTAAACGGTGTTTCTCATAACATAAGATATTATACACCATATCCATTTGTCGTAAAATCATCTGCTAAAAAAAATCTTGTTGACGTAGATGGTAACAAGTATACAGATTACTGGATGGGTCACTGGAGCCTGATTCTAGGACATGCCCCAACAAAGATCAAAGAGTCGTTGAGAAAGCAGATAGAGAAAGGGTGGATGTATGGAACAGTAAACGAGCAAACCATATTACTTTCTGAGTTAATTTCAAAGGCAGTTCCAGTAGCTGAAAAGATTCGCTATGTAACATCAGGAACTGAAGCTACAATGTATTCAGTCAGATTAGCGCGTTCTGTAACAGGTAAAAAGATTATTGCCAAAATAGATGGGGGATGGCATGGATATACTTCAGACTTGCTAAAATCAGTAAACTGGCCGTTTACAGAATCAGAAAGTAGTGGAGTTGTAAATGAAGAAAAAATTGTTTCAATTCCATATAATGATTTAGAAAAATCACTTGAAATTTTAAAAAAACATTCTAATTACTTGGCAGGGGTCATAATTGAACCAGTGTTAGGTGGTGGTGGGTGCATTCCAGCTGAACCGGATTATTTGAAAGGTATTGAAGAGTTTTGCAAGAAAAACAATTCATTATTTATCCTAGATGAGATTGTTACTGGATTTAGATTTAGATATGGCTGCCTATATCCAACCATGAAATTGGATCCTGATATTGTTACATTGGGTAAAATTGTAGGGGGCGGAATGGCAATCGGCGTAATGTGCGGTAAAAAAGAGATAATGGAATTTGCAGATACAACGGGAAAGAAAAAGTCAGAGCGAAGTTATGTTGGCGGGGGAACATTTTCAGCAAATCCAATCTCAATGACATCAGGGTTTGCAACACTGAATGTTTTAAAAAATGGAAAATCAATCTATTCAAAAATTAATGGCTTGGGAGATTATGCAAGAAAGGAGTTATCCAAAGTATTTGATGGAGATGTGATTGTTACAGGCAGAGGATCCTTGTTTATGACCCATTTTGTTAAAAATGGAATTAGTCAGATTAGAAATTCAACAGATGTCGCACAATGCGATACTGAAAAATTGCAAAAATATCATTTTAACATGATCAGTAAAAATGGGATATTCTTTTTACCTGGAAAACTAGGAGCAATATCAAATGCTCATTTAAAAGAAGACATCAAAAAAATGATCACAGTATCAGATAAATTGAAATTATAACTTACAAGTCTAATAAATGAATCATGTTCTTCAATATGCTTAAGTTGATAAGGGATTTCAAAAAATTATGAAAAAATTTGCAATTATTGGAATAGTTTTTCTTGTAATAGTTATGACTATTTTAGCATTATTTGTATTTTCATACACACAACTTGGAGTCAGCCTTAACAACGTCGAATTTCAAAGTATAGATTGGGAACCAATTAGTTGGGAAACACTGCTCAGGATTGGGCTCAACACGCCATCAGGCAATTGGTTCGATGCAGCATTTGGTTTGATCCAAGGAATTAATCTGAATTTAGTAATTGGACTAAGCAATAAAGGATTACTTCCAGTATACATACCAGATTTGAATTACGATGTCTTGATCAACAATGTTCAGATAGGAAACGGAGTCAGCAAAATCAATATCATGGTCAATCCAGGTGAAACAAAAGAGATCATATCATTTCAAAATATTCAGAAAAACAGTATGATGCCGGCTGCAATATCAATAATCAATGCAGAAGGAGTAATGAATATCAAAATAAAAGGGACGGCGTATTTTCAATTATTTGGATGGAAAATACCAGTGCCATTTGATTCACAAAAACAGATCTCAATTTATGACGAGGTTCAAAACAAAATAAACGCAGAAATTCAGAAAAATATTTCACAGCAAGCTCTTGGTACTATCACGTGCGGGGATGGGACACATGTTGAAAATAACAAATGCGTTCCAGATAGCATAGTAGAAGGAGTTGCAAGCATTTTTGATGAAATAAAAAAGAAAATAGATGACTTGTTAAAATAGAGATTAGATATTACTTTGAAAGGTTTGTTGTCTCCATAGAATTAATCGATTAAAGACATCAAGGTAATTTCCAGATTTGGTTGTTATATGAGCATGGCCAGATAGATTACCAAAATAACCTTCAAAAATCATTGTGCATTCATTTTTAAAAAAAGGAATAGAGATTCCAATTTTTTTAAGAGAGGTAAATTCAATGTTTTGAATAGTTATTTTCTTTTCTTTAACTATAATATGTTTTTTTTCTGGGTTTTTGTTAATAGTATCATCAAGAGTTTCTTTTGTAAAAGAGTCCCATAGAGGAGTATCATGAGGCCATCTGTGAACAAATACTTTATCTGCAAGATATTTTATTTCAGCCATAATCAAAATCAGTACTAAATCAAATTAAACATATCCTTAAAGATCCAAGCAGTTGATCAAGGAATTCTAGATCACAGTTTCAAGTTGCCAGAGACCAGGCTATTTTTTACAATTACAAACAGTTTCTCGACTGTGCATTTCCTTAATGAGAGAGGCAAGGAATCAATTTCAAAGGTCTCTAGTTTGGTAATCTTTTTTCTGACTATCATTTTTACAAGACCAGGCACTTCATCGCTAAATTTCTCACTGATATAATTGAGGATTTCATCAACATCATTTTGTTTCATGATTAGCAGTCAAGGAAATAAGATAATAATCTTAAGAAGAAATCATATAAAACCAACCATCAAAGGATTGGAAAAAGTAAAAAGGTAAAACGATCATAGACAATCATGTAAAAGAAAAAAGAAAAAAAAGAAGTATATGCAACTGATGATCCCACAAAGACATCAGCAAAAGAACAAGAGGACCTGGCAAAAGAAGCCATCAAAAAATTCAAATCACTTGGATAAGCCAAACTTTCATTAACAATATTATATTTTAGGATTTATGGGCTTGTTTGGTTCAAAGGATAACTTAGATGATTTAATGTATAATGCAATGTCACTAATGGAGAAGAATCAGCCAAAAGGTGCAATCGCATTATTTAATAAAATTCTAAAACAAGAGCCTGAAGATACTTCAGCGTTATTTAACAAAGGATTGGCACTAAATCAAATCAAAAAATACAGTGATGCAATAACATGCTTTGACAAGCTATTAGAGATGAATCCAAAAGACGCTCAAGCATTTAACAATAAAGGAATCGCATCTGCAGAGATGGGAAACATTCAAGGTGCTGCAGAATGTTATGATAAAGCAATCCAAGCAGACCCAAAACATGCCGCATCGTATTTCAACAAAGGTGTTTTACTTGACAAGCTACAAGAGCATGATGAAGCAATACAAATTTTAGACAAGGCAATAGCGTTAGAGCCAAGAAAGCCAAACGCATTATTCTACAAAGGCATTATTTTAGGCAAAATAAAAAGACACGAAGAGGCATTGAATTGCTTTGAGAATGTTCATAAAAACAATCCAAGTCATATGGATGCATTTTTTCACAAAGGAATTGAATTAGCAGAGATGTGCAAGCATGAGAAGGCAATTGAGGTTTTTGACAAGATTTTATCAAAACACAAAGATAATGTAAACATAATTTATGCAAAATCAAGAAGTCATGCAGCGCTTGGAAATTATTTGGAATCACTTGAATTGCTAAAGCAAGCAATCTCTAAGAACTCAAAGGTCATTAGAACATGGGCAAAAGAAGAGCCAATTTTCAAAAAATTAAGCAATAACGAGCAATTCAGAAAACTTTTGAAAATGTAAACAATTAGAGGATTTTTTTTCTCACAGCATCTATCCGTAGTATTTTGACTTTCTTTTTAACATCAGATAATCGTGCCTCAAAAATAGGAAGGTACACCTCAATAATATCATGTAGCATGAATTCATCTTTAAGATCCCTGACATTTTCTTCCAAGGGCTTTTTTAGATGTATTTTCAGATTCTCAATTGCAGATTCATATGAGAATTCAGGTTTTTTAACATTATCTTGATTTTCTTCTAAAATTTTATCAGGATAGTTTTCAATATTCTTTGAGTCAATTTTGAAAGGAAGTTCTATTTCTAAGCCATGATGATCAAATGTCAGTTCATCTTCTCCTTCTACAAAGACATGTTCTTCCAAACTTAGATCAATTTTGTTTTTTCCACGTTTCCCAACAAATGTTTTTTCAAGACCAGACTTTGATCGAACTGGAAAAAATCCATCCCCTAAAACAATTTCATGTACATTTGAATCAACATCGATCGTATGAACTGCTTTTCTAAAGTAATTAGCGTTGTATTTGCCAGATATTATCAACGAGCCTTCGTAGAACAATTTTAGAGAATCGATGTGGATGTCCTCTTTTTTGGGTCTTGAAAGAAGAGATTTGAAAGGATCAGTTTTCTTTTGTTCAACCATTTCCATCGCCTCAGATTCTTCAATAAATTTTTTTATCACAATTGTTTTTACATCATAGGTATTAGTTACCAAACCCATTTTGACTACGTAATTCTGGGTATTAAATCAATTCCAGTAGGAAAGAAATAATAGAATTAAAAAAATAGTAAGTATCATGGCAAAAACAAAGAAAGGTGGATACATTGACAGATTTCTCAAAAAAGCTGACAAAGCTATAGATGAAGGAATTAAAAGAGCAGACGAGGTATTATACGATGCAGTGGAATTTGGAGAGATGGCTGCAAGTCAAGCAAAAAAAACAAGTGAAGAGTTAAGAAAAAAAGCAATTAAAGAGAAAGAGATAATTAAAGAGAAAGGAGTGAAAAAAATTAATGAAGGAATGACCACTGCAAGGATGATATCAGGAAAAGCTGATGAAGATTTGGCAACATTGGAAAAACTAGGAAAATTAAGAAAGATGGGGGTTTTAACAGAAAAAGAGTTCCAAGAAAAGAAAAAGAAGATTTTATCGAGGATTTAAAATGAATAAATCAAATATTCACGGTACCAATGATAGAAGAAAAATAAATCCAGATTGGTTTACAAATAAAACATGGATGAAAGTTATCTCAGAGAAAATAAAGTCAAAAGATCAAGATATCTATCATGTTCATTTTGAAAAAGGCTCCAGAACAAAACTTCATTTCCATGATGGGAATCAAGTATTAATTGCAACAAAAGGCCAAGGAAGTCTTGAAATTTTTAAAAGATACGGGACAAGTAAAACTAATTTCAAAATTAAAAAGACAGGGGCAATCAAACTTGGCGAAGGGGATGTCGTGTACATTCCAGCAAGAACACTTCACACACATGGATCAACAGACAAAAAGAAGGAATTTGCACACATTGCAATAAACATCCTTTCCAAGAAAAACATACCATACAAGACAACATGGTATGAGTCAGATTTTAAAACAAATGTTTCTAAAATTATTTAAACAAAATGTTTGTACAAAAAGAATCTGAAATAAAATCAATCCAAGGTAATGAAGGAACGCAAATAAAACAATATTTTCATCCACATAACACGTCAAATGGGATCAATTACAGTTTAGCACAATTTACACTAGAACCTGGAAAAAGGTCTAAACTTCATGAGATTAGTTCATCTGAGATTTACTACATATTAGAAGGAAAGGGAGATTTAAAGATCGATGGCCAGACACATCATATTGAAAAAAATGATTCTGTTTATGTCCCTCCAAACTCTAAACAAGTTATTGAAAACTCGGGTTCGATAGATTTGAAATTTCTATGCATTGTAGAGCCTGAATGGAAACCAGAAGATGAGATCATATTAGAATAGTTAAGGTTTAGTGCAAAAAAAAGGCAATTATTTTTAAGAAATGACAGATGGATACTTGTATTGAATACATATCAAGCATTGAGAGTTTTGAATGTAAGGGCGGATTCATCCCAAGAAGAAATCAAGGCAGCATATAGAAAGATGGTGCTAGAATTACATCCAGATAAAAATAAAGATAAAAAAGAAGATACCGAATTTAAGAAAATCACAGAAGCATATAATTATCTAAAACAAAATAATACCGAGAAAAAAGATACAGCTTATCAAAATTATAGAAAAAACAGTCCTACAAAAACAAACTTTAAACCAAAACCACAGTGGGGGGCTCCAAAAGATGAGAGAATCCCAGAACAAGACTGGAGTAAATATACTAAAGAATTTGAAGAAGGAGATCCTGACTTTTGGAAAGAATATGAAAGAAAGTTTTGGGAAGAATATAATGCACGTGTACGTCCTGATGGTAAAAATGGGGAGTATGAAAAAGCAGAAGAACCTAAAAAACAACCAAACCTGTTTGTAAATGTAGATGAAAGTCGCTGTATTGGATGTTGTAGTTGTGAGATTATTGCACCAGATGTATTTGAGATAAACAAAGAGAGCACATCAAACCCAAAATCTTCAGTAATTAATCAAAAAGGCGCAGGAGTAAATAAAATTATGAATGCCGCAGAAACATGTCCTACAAAAGCAATCATTGTGGAAAATATAGACACTAATGAAAGAATGTATCCATATTAAATTTTTAATTTATCATAAAGATCATTAATTTCAGATTCAGACAATTTTATTGTAGATTTAAACATATTATGAATTGCACCAGCAGAATCATTTTTACTTCGTGGAACTAGATGTACATGAACATGTGGAACTTCTTGACCTGCATCTATCCCATTATGTATAGCAACCAAGGTAGAACCAGTAATTGAATCCACTTTAGAAATCATCAAATGAACAAGGGAGAACAGATCTATATTTTCCTTAACAGACATGTCTTGAATTTTTTGATGATGATTTTTTGGAATTACAAGCACGTGTCCCTTTGCAAGTGGAAATGCATCTAAAAAGCAAATAGAGTTAGGAGTTTCTTTGAGGAAAATAGTTGGGATTTCTCCTGAAACAATTTTGCAAAAAATACAATTCATAACAACTCATCAGATTTTTAAAATATTAAATCATCGCTTATGGAGAGACAACAGTGGCCCATGCAAGTCCTTTTCCATACTTAACGGTCACAACATCGCCTGGATTATGCATACAGTTTTCTATAATTTTTGGGATGCTATCTTTAGTTTCGACATAGCATGTACTGTCATCATTGGAGAGAATTATCACTTCTTCAAACAGGTCCTCTCGAATCAGATTCCAAAATGGAAAAACAATAGTAGAAAGCACAATACCGGCAGTCAGAAAAGCGCCCAGAAAAACAATGCTGGTTTTTTGACTTGAGCTAAGCTGCATTTTACCAAGTGCCACCGTCACCTGCATTAGGATCCAATTTCTTTGCAGGAACGTTTCCATGCGCCTTTTTCATATGTTTTTTCAAACGATCAGGATCATGTAATTCAGTACCACATACATCACATTTTGTTTGTATGTCATTTTCTTTTTTACGTTTAAACAAGCCCATAAAATAATAAAAATTTGAAATACATTATAAAGGATACCCGGTTTCAAAAAAATAGATGACAGTGAAAAACATCACAGTTTTGGGTTCTGGTGTCATGGGGCATGGAATTGCTCAAGTTTCAGCAACCGCCGGATATAATGTGGTATTACGAGATATCGAACAGGAATTTTTGGATAAAGCGATGGAGAAAATCAAATGGAGTTTAGACAAACTAGTTTCTAAAGAAAAAATATCAAAAGAGGAAGGTGAGACAATTTTTTCAAGAATCACACCTATTGTGGATTTGAAAGAAGCGGTGAAAAATACCGAGCTTGTAATCGAAGTGGTTCCAGAGATAATGGAGTTAAAGAAAAAAGTTTACGCGGAACTAGACAAAGTTGCAGCCCCAGAAGTAATCTTTGCATCAAACACAAGTACGCTTCCAATTACTGAAATAGCAAATACAACATCACGTCCAGAAAAATTTATAGGAATACATTTCTTCAATCCGCCGCAACTAATGAAATTAGTTGAAGTCATTCCAGGTGAAAAGACATCAAAGAAAGTTACGGAAATGACATTAGAGTACGTAAAATCAGTAAACAAGCAGGCAGTGGTTTGTAGAAAAGACGTTCCGGGATTCATAATTAACAGACTATTCATACCGATGGTTCATGAAGCTTGTTTTGTAAAAGATAGAACAGGTGCAACTTTGGAAGAGATTGATTCTGCTGTGAAGTTTAAACTAGGATTCCCGATGGGAATTTTTGAGTTAGCAGATTTCACAGGAATGGATGTAATTCACAAGGCAACTGTAGAGATGCATTTACGAGATAAGAAAGTGATCAACCCACATCCACTTGTAGAGAAAATGTTTGAAGCAAAAAAACTAGGTCAAAAATCAGGGGAAGGGTATTACAAATATTCTGACGAAAAATATGAAAGGGTTGTACTCTCAAAAGAGTTAGCAGAGAAATGCAATCCAATACAACTTGTTGCAAATATCCTAAATAATGCAGCATGGCTTATTACAAACGGTGCTAGTGATATTGAAGAAATTGAAAAAGCTGCACAATTGGGTTTGGGTTTAAAGAAACCATTGTTTGAAACTGCAAAAGAGATTGGAATCAAAAACATAGTTGCGGAATTAAACAAACTTGCTGCAGAACATGGGGAGTTTTACCGTCCAGATCCATTACTTTTATCTATGCACTAATTAGTTCTAAAATTTTCCTTACAGCTTCTTGAGCAGTGTCAACTCCGATAATTTTAACATTTTTTCTATGATCTAAATACCCATCAATATACTGCATAACAGATCCATTTAGATTTCGAATTGCCACCATTGGTTTTTTATTCATATATGCAGCACATGTTTCAGACAAAGTTCCAGATCCACCACCCACAATAATTACGCCATCTGCACTTAGTGCATTCAAAAAATCACGAGTCAATCCCATTCCAGTAGGAATAACAACATCACAAAATTCATTGGCTTCAGAAGCATCAGACTGCGGAATAATACCCACTGTCAAACCACCTGCATCTTTTGCACCATGAGAAGAAGCAGTCATCACCCCACCCAATCCACCGGTAATTAAGACAGAATCAGATTTTGCAATTTCAACTCCAACATCATATGCAATTTTTTCATGCTCTGAGGTACAACCATTTGTATTATGACCTATAACTAAGATTTGTCGTCTTTTTACCACAATCAAGATAAAATAAAGGGTTTGAAATATTTTGTCAAGAGAAAAAGATATTAGGTAAAAATATGAACCATATTCATGGGAAACCGCTCAATGCCAGTATGTTTTACTGAAAAACAATACAAAATGATCGAAGAATTTGCCAAGAGAAATGGTATGCTTAACGCAAGTCAAGCTCTTGAAAAAATTTTAGAACAATAAATATTTTTTGTTATTTTTATTTTGTTTACATTTATAGAATAAGATGTATAAGATAAGATCAAATGGGATTATTTAGTAAAAAGCCATCATATTGTGCTGTTTGCAATAAAGAATTAATCCATAAACATAAACCAAAAAGAGAATGGAATCTAAAGGGAAGGCTTTGTGGAGACTGTCATTTTGAAAAATCTAAAGAATACTATGAAGGTAAAATAAGACAGCCATGCGTCATATGTGGAGTAACTCAAAAAATTACGGATTTATGGGAACCTAGATGGCAATGGGACATGGAAGGTTTGCTATGTAAGAAATGTTTTGACAAAAAAGAAGAAGATCATGGGAAAAAGAAAAATTTTTGTGCATTATGCGAAACTCAGATGGGTTTGATCAGATACAATCCAAAAAGCAATTGGAAAATTGAAGGTCAATTGTGTCGAAAATGTTGGGACAGCAAGAAAACAGAGTTTGGATAAAAATGAAATTTTTTCAAAAAATTAAATGTGAGATTTGTTCAAAAGAATTTTCAAAGCAAGAAGAAGTTATGAACCATAAAGAAATTGTTCACGGTAAGGATTTGAAGTATGATTGTAAAGAATGTAAAAAATATTTTCTAAACATGGAAGATATGAGGACCCATTTACAGAGAGAACACAGTTACAAAAAAGACAGGTAGTTTAGATTGCTTTTACGGTTTTAACTACTGGTGGTCTTACTTTGGTAAATACTCTGAAACCACAAATACACTTAATCTCAGGTAAACGAGATAATTCAGCATTTGAAACCGCAGTACCACATCTAAGACAAGCATAATTTACTTCAAAAGTTTCAACAGAGGTTTCCTCTATTTCATCAATGTTTTCTTCAACCATGTTTCTCATCAAAATTTCTATAATTTAAGGATAACAGATCATGTCAAAGATAATTCAATGTAGACATCATCAGGAATTTTTAGTCTCATAAGTTGTCTAATTGCTTTGTCATCAGCATTGATGTTGATAATTCTTCTGTGCATTTTCATTTCCCATTTTTCATAGGTTTCAGTACCACTACCACATGGGGATTTTCTAGTTGCAACATGTAATCGTTTTACTGGAAGCGGTGTTGGGCCTTTAACTTTAACACCGGTTTTTTTACCAATTCCCATAATCTCCCCACAAACACCATCTAATTTTGGTAGACTAGTAGAAGTGAGTTTGACACGGGCAGTTTGAGTCATAAAACACGCCTATGGTTTATACACTTCGGTAATTTCCTTAACAATCCCTGCTGCAATAGTTGCACCCATGTCTCTAAGTGCAAATCTACCCATTTCAGGGAAATCTTTGAAAGTTTCGATACAAGTTGGCCTTACAGGTCTGATTTTGACAATTGCAGAATCTCCAACTTTAAGGAATTTTGGATTTTCTTCTTCAACGGCACCAGTTGCGGGGTTAATCTTTTGAAGGAACTCAGTAACAGTTGCTGCAACTTGTGCAGTATGTGCATGCATTACAGGTGTGTAACCAGGAGCAATTGCTGTGGGGTGATGAATTACAATAATCTGTGCTTTGAATTCTTTTGCAACCATTGGTGGCGCATCAGGAGTACCAAGTACATCTCCTCGTTTGATATCTTTCTTTTCAATACCTCTAAGGTTAAAACCAATGTTGTCACCTGCTTCTGCAGTTGGCATTTCGGTGTGGTGTGTTTCAATAGATTTGATTTCACCGAGAGCACCAGAAGGCATAACAATGATTTTTTGGTTAGTCTTCATGACACCAGTTTCAACTCTACCTACAGGTACAGTACCTACACCAGTAATTGTGTATACATCTTGAATTGGAACACGCAGTGGTTTACCAATTGGTTTTTCAGAAACGGTAAAGTCATCAAATGCTTCAAGTAATGTTTTGCCTTTGTACCAAGCCATATTCTCGGATTTTTTAACCAAGTTATCACCTTTCCATCCAGAAACCGGAATGAATGGTACATTTTCTAGTTTATAACCCACAGATCTTACTAGTTTTTCACCTTTCTCTTTGGCAGCCTTGAATGCATCCTCTTTGTACTCAACTGCATCCATTTTGTTTATAGCGACAATTAGTTGACCTACACCAAGTGTCTTTAACAAGAAAGCATGTTCTCTTGCTTGTCCACCCGCGGCAATTGCAGTATCAGTTTCACCTTCTTTTGCAGAAAGTACCAGGATTGCTGCATCTGCCTCAGAAGCACCAGTAATCATATTTTTAATAAAGTCCCTGTGACCAGGAGCATCAATCAAAGTAAAGAAGTATTTGTTAGACTCAAATTTTTGGAATGCTAGATCGATTGTAATACCTCTCTCTCTTTCATCTTTAATGTTATCCATTACCCAAGCATACTTGAAGGTATCACCTTTTCCGGTCTTTTCGGATTCGGCTCCGTGTGCTGCAATTGTTCTTTCATCTACAACACCAAGATCCATCAAGAAATGACCCATAGTTGTTGATTTTCCATTATCGATATGACCTGTTACAATCAGGTTCAAATGTGGTTTATCTGCCATATCAAAAGCCTAACTGAGGGCATTTATTACTGTTATGAATTTTTGAAGAAAAACGAATATTTTCAAATAGTTTTAGATCATAGAATTTTGCTAAAAATATATCAGACAAACAAATAATGCAAAACATGATTTTATGGATTAATTAATCAATGATTTTGAGGGAGGTTAACAAATACATGATTTCAATCTAAAAAATGATTCTTGTTTCACTTGACGGTTCGCAAAACTTCTTTAGGGTATTTGACAAGAAAATCTATTTTGCAAGACAATGAGGTAAAACTTACAGGGCCGTATACCATCAAAAAGACATCTAGGTTTTAATTAGATACAGTTGAGAGTGTAGATTCATTCAAGAGGTGACAATAAACGGAAGCATGATCTAATTGTAATTGGCTCAAACGGTGCATATCATTACGCATATTGCACTATCGGTCAAATCTTAACATAATGATTACACATATTCTATAAATGGGAAAATTTCACTTTAAAACAACCTATCAAAACACACCTAAATTAACTTCAACTAAATAAAACTGATCTGACTAACTTTATTTGTGGGTATGCTTAATGATTTTTAATGCATGATACAGAGCCGGATACATTTGTCTATCAAACATGGCCTGAAAAATTTAGTAAGATGTTAAAAAAGATCGGTGTCGATTCAGAATCAAAAGAAATTGGAACAGATAATGTTGAAAAAAATGATTACTATAGTAGATATTTTGCTCAAACACCAAGAATGATAACTAATCGCGGATGTCTCGATGTTAAAGATTCCAATATTGACGTGATACAAATTATTCAAAAGGGGTAGAAATGCAAGATCCAAATCCACTTCCATGGGGCGCTTTAGATAGATTTCAAGCTCATTTCATTGTTAGAAAAGATACAGGTGCTTCTGTAAAAAACTATGTCGCAAAAACAATTCTTACTACTAAAGGGCACTTTGGTAATAAATCGATTGTAAAAGTAAGTTGGGATGGTCCTGGAAGTTTATCGTCAAAATTAAATTCAGATACAGAACTCAACAATATGATTGCAAAACAATTGATTAAAAATGCAACAATCTATGTGGAGCCTACTGAAGGGGCCATTAGAATAAGAGGTAAATGGGACAATCATATTGAATTTGGAATTACAAAAGAACTATTTGAGATATACGATAGAATTGCTGGTCACATAAAATCAGTCTAAGCTTTCCACCAGTCTAGTGCAAGAAAATCTACTTTATTCCTACCTTTAGGAATTGCCAAAATGAATTGTTTTCTTACTGTAGTTGCAAGTCGTCCTGCAAGAACAATTCCAGTAGATGTAATTGATTCACTTCTATTATACACTTGAATCAAAAACGGAGCATGATCAATTCCGGGACCTTTCTCATACACTGCAAAATCACAACCAAATTTTATTCCTGGATTTATAACATATCCTTTATCTCTGAAATTCTTGTAAACTAAATATTTCTTATCAAACTCATGGACTTCCTTTTTACAAATCTCAGTCATTTCTTTTGTAGATATTTTTTGATTTGTTTTATTGATTGTGATTTTTTTATTCTCTAAAAGATATAACCCCTCAATTAAATCAAGAATTAATGGAACATCAATCTCATCAATTTTTGGTTTTGGCATACCAATTGGTTTCCCATAATAGCCTTGGCTGAAAAGTTTACGCGAATCTTCAATATCCCATACTATTATTCGATTTTCGATTAATTCACTTTTCATAAATTTTGTAAAATATTATGTGTATATGAATTCTCTAGTTCAGATAGACTTCAATTTTAGGGATAAAAATAAAGTAGTGAATGAATTCGTTTGGTTATAGGCTCAGTGCTAACAATATGAAAGAATCTGAAACTCTCTGACATTTGTCAGACATTTCTTCAATTCCTTCTATTACATCCTTAATCAACAATAATTCTTTTGTATTTGTTACCTCATTTAGAAGTTTTATTGTGGTTTCTCTGTATTTAATGTCTATTTCTCTTTCAATTGTTTGTGTTTCTTGTGCTAATTCAATTGCATTTGCTGTGTTTGTGTTCAGACTACGAATGATTTCATTTAGTTTGTAAACTTCGTCTACAACTAGTTCAATCAATTTTGTGATGTCTTGATCAAGCTTTGCACTTTTCAGCGTAGTTATCTTTACGTTTGAAAGTTTGAATGAAATGCCTGTGATATAACCTGCAATTTCATCCATAGTGTAAGCTGTATTTAGAAGGTTTTCCCTGTTCATGATCAGACCTCCCACATCTGCTACTTCTCTTGTGATTTTTCTTCTTAGATTCTCTACTTCTTCTTCGATGGTTGAAATTTGTTCGAGTGTGTTCTTGATTCCTGTCTTATTTTTTTTCATCATAAGTTCAGGTAGCGTTGCGAGTTCTCTAGAAGCATTTAGAATTCGGTTGATTTCGTCTTGTAAAACTGCGATAGCCTTTCTTTTTGCTTGAACCTCAAGCTCTCCACTATACATAACAAAAGTCAGAAAACTTCTAGGTAATTTAAATCCTCTATGATTTTTGATACTTTTTGAGCACGAGTTACATCAAATTTTTATCATGTGCTACTTTGTTTTGTTTTTTGAATAGCATTATAACTTCTTCATTAGTTGATGCATCTTCAGCTGCTTTTTCAATTCTGATCTTCCCGGTAAATTTTGGAAATCTCAAAGCAAGGCCAGTATTTTTCCTTATCTTATCTCTGGCAGATTTATGAATGGGGCTAAGTGTTATATCTGATGCCACTACTTCTATTACCAATTCGGGTTCAAACCATACATCAGCTTCCATATCGCTATTTACGCGAGGGTTTTTTTTGATTGTGACTTTAGGATGCAAAATTTGGTAGAGTTGATCTAAATCTTCATCTGAAAATCCAGTTCCTACTTTACAGATACTTGTAAATTCATCATCATCATCATCGTATGTTGCTAGTAATAGTGTCCCATAATTTCCTGTCCTCCTACCTTTACCAAAATAACCTCCTATCACAACAAGATCTAAACTATCTCCTAATTCATTTTGATACTCTCTTTTGAGTTTTAACCAGTGGCTCCCTCTTGAGCCTGCCTGATATGGTTTATCAAGCATCTTTAACATTAATCCTTCACTTCCTGCATTGATGCTATTTTCCATAAACTCTGCTAATTCATTTTCATTTCTAATGATACACATAGGAATACATTTTGCAAACTCATCTTCTTTGACTTGATTTTCTAGTTTCTCTCTTCTCTTTTTGTATGCTAATTTCAAACAGCTTTTACCGTTATGGTATAAAATATCAAAAAAATTCACTGTTATAGGATATTTTGTAACAGCTTTTTCTATTTTGTATTTTCTTCTTCTATGCATTAATTCCTGAAAAGGTAGAAATTCGCCAGTATTTTCGTTAATTGCAACTACCTCTGCTTCTAAAATCATGTTATCACCTTGAACAGATTTGGGGATTTTTTCAATAATATCCGGATAATAACTGGAAATATTTTCTAAACTTCTAGAAAACAGCACTACTTTCTGACCTTCTATGTGAAGTTGTACTCTCTCCCCATCTAATTTGTATTCAGCTGCAAATTCATTCTCCATTTTTTCAATAGTTTCTTTCTCACTTTTTACTCTGTCAGCAAGCATGGGTCTAATTGGATTAAACAAAAGTATCTCAAACTTTTCTACGCCTTCGAGACCTTTTGTTGCAATTGTTTCTGCAACTTTTCCTAAATCACTTGAGACATTATACGCATGTTGTAATTTTTTTCTGTTTTCTTTGTTACCGGAGAATTTAATTGCCAATGCGTCCATTACCGTATTCTCTGCAATTCCCAATCTCAAAGTTCCCAATAAAATTTTTAGAATATAACTGGCCTCCAAGGGATTTGCATCATTTAACAAACTCGAGATATACTTCATCTTCATATCTTGCGAATGAGATCCTTCTAAATTAGCAATTTTGAATAACGTTTCATATACTCTTTCAATAGTTATGTCTTCAACAAGAAATGTTGTCTGTGTTTTTTGTGCTAAAATTGTTGATGCTGCATGACCAAGATCTCCACTTCTTCTATATTCATTTTCAATTCGTTTGACTGGCATTCCTGATGACTTTGAGATTGATCTTATTGCAAGTTTTTCTGCAACTCCCAACTCTATTCCTTCAAAGTCGGGTCTTAGTTTTCCTTGTAATAAATAGACAATTTTTGCAATGACATTCTCAGGTGTTTTCTCAAATAACTCTACAAGAAACTGTGTTAACTCTAATCTTTTTCTAGTTGATTCCATTTTGTAAAAAGCGTTAGCCAAAATAGAAAATTCCATTCTATGTCTTTACCCAATCCCGAATAAAAGTCTGAATCTAGGCATATTATCACACTTGGGAGTTTTGTTGTTATAATTTGTTAAATTGTAGAAACTTGTTATTATTGATTTAAAAGATCACGCTCAGCAGTCATCAAAAATGAGTTTTAAGAACTAATTACCGTTTTAAGACATTATTTCAATTATATGATATATTCTATATTCAACCATACATGTTTTTGTAAATGAGTATTCTGAAATTGTAGATTTTTAGACAATAGTAATCAATAGGGTTTTTATCTTCATATGTGAATTTTTAATTAATGAGAATACCAACAAAAACCATATCTTTACTAGCAGTTATTTTTACAACTGTTATTGTATTGAGTATTTCATCTACAGATAGTGTAATTGCAGAAGTTGATGATATACAACAGGATGCTGCAGTTACAATTAAAGCGCCTGCACTTGTTATAGAAGGTCCATCAACTCAAGAAACCACTGTAGCAGGATTATCCTCTGATGGAAAAATACGTGTAGAGATAATTGCTAGCAATCCAGCAAAAGATGAAGCAATGTCTATCGATATTAAGTTCAGAGATGCTAATGGAGGAAGCCTAAAACAGCATGTCAATTATGATATTGTTGCAACCCAAAATGGCAAAGAAATTCTTTCATCATTAGAAGCTCATGGGCAGGAAGGACATGGAACACACAATACTACACCGTTGAAATCAAATGATTCAGTAGATATCAAGGTGAAGTTATTGGGATTCGGATTGCCTGATGAACAAGAAAATTGGACTGGTCCTGCAAAAGAGATATTATATTTTAACGTGGTTCCAGAATTTGGCACAATAGCTGCAATGATTCTAGCAATTGCAACCATATCCATAATTGCAATATCTGCAAAATCAAGATTAAGTATAATGCCAAGATTCTAAGTTCAAATTCTTTTTATTTTTTGAGTTTATCTTTTCAAATGTTACATCATTTTCAAAGAAACCTTCATCGGAATGATTAAAACACGACAACTAGAAATTACATTAACTGCTATAATTCGACCAATTTATTTTTTCAATCATTAAGATATCACTCAAATTATTTGAGGTTCAATATAGATCGATGTAAAACTACTATTTATTTTCACGCCAGATGATTATATGGGTGTATAAGATATTTTTTTGAATTTACTTCTATCGCGTATTCCACGTGAGTCTTCTTTTAACTTAAATACCAGTATTTTCATCTTTGGTGAAATCAAGATAGACTTTTTCTCCAACAGAAAGATTCATCTCTTTGTATTCATGCATGTCAAGCTTTAGTGATGTACCTCCTCCTGACAGCATTCCACCCATACCTGAAAGCATCTTGTTTAGATCTTTTACCATATCTCCCATTTTGGTGGGTCCATCATCTTTGAAGGATCAAATGAAGGTGAGTTTTTGTTTCCATCTTTAAGATCTTTGGAAGATGTCAATAAGACTATCACATGAGGTGTACTATCTTGTGACGCATCAATTCTTTTTATTACAAATTCCTTGCGCATGTTATAAACTTGGAAGATTGGATCTATAATTAATTTTTTTATTTAGACTTGTATGTTAAATCTAACTCCTAAATTACAGCTACCTACGCGTTATACTCTCATTCCAAATTTGAACCATCAAAGAATTTCTTTTAATTATAAAAATTTAATTAATTTCTTAGATGCAATAATAAAAAAATTCTTTGTCATAAATATTAATCAGAGATTCTAGCTTAGAACTAGATATATCTGAAAATTGTTGGCTTGTCTGATTTTGGAAGATCTGAAACCAATGCAAAGTTGTATAATGGATACATTTCCTTGTATTGTTTCATAAAACTCCATGCCACATCATGTGTTTTGAATACTGTTCTAATACCGTCAATCTTACCCTTTTTTCCAAACACATCAAAAGGCACTATCAAGTATTCTTTGGGGCGATTATGAGGTTTTGCTTTGAGAAGCCAAGCTAATGCAAAAAGAAATACTGATCCTAAAATCACGTATTCTCCTGCAACTTTAAAAAAGGCAAGGATTACTCCTGGGATAGTCTGCCCAAACAATATAGCTACAAAACTTGAAAATGAAATTACTGCTAATGCTGTGAAAATATATGTTTTCCAATCAAATATCTTTTGAAATGCATTCATTAGATGAATAGTGTAAAACTCATTTTAATTTAACTATTTCTTATAATTTCAAATAGTCAAAGTCTAGTCTGGATCGTCGTAATTTTCTTTCTTTTTACCAGTGTTGGTGTCTTCCATTGGCTTCATCTTTGTTTCTAAAACGTCCATTCTTGCTCTATAGCCTTCAGCGTATTCTAATTCAGACGGAACCAAAGTTGCTGGATGAATAAATCCTTGACTTCTAATTGACATTGCTTTCTTTGTTGCAATCTCTCTAATGTAATCCCAATCAGGAGTTGAGAATCCGTCAAATGGACCTGTAAGTTTTCCATCATGCATACTAAAAACCAGTGCCTCTACAATTGGAATACAAAAGTTGATTGTGGCTGCAGAGTTTAGTTTTACAGGCATTAATGGCATGTTGTGACTTCCTCTGGTATTACCTGCAACAAAATGTGGATTGTTAAATACACTTCCAACCTCTTCTGTTGCCGGGAAATTCTTTTGTGTTCTAACTAGGCATATTGGATCATCTTTCCCAACATATGTTCCTGCAATGTTATGTAATCTATCAGTTGATGCATCAAGTATAGGTTCGCCATCTTTAGTAAAAACTGAATCTACAACATATCTTCCGGGATACATTAGTGCGGCTTCTATTGTTGGTTTGTCTTGCCACAATTCAAGTTCTGCAATTTGTGCTTTTTCAACATCCATAATGTTAATTTTTACGCCACTTGCAAGACTTTTGTTTACAATTAATCCTGTATTACTTAATGCATCTACAAACATTCTATATATTGGATAATTAAAAGCGCCTGGTTCTGTTTTGTCAGCAGCAAAAACAGTGAATGCTTCATTTGGTCTTTCTTCAAACTCCATCTCTGCGACTCCAGGACCCATTCCTTTTACATTACCTGAAAAGGAATCTCTTAGTAGGTCTTGTCCTGCACCATACAATCCCTCTTTTTTTGCGACTTGGGTTCCTGCCATAAAAGCATCCCAAGCTAATTTATGAATTTTTTCATTATCTACCCCATGTGTATGGGTCATTACAATATGTGTGTCATCTCCACAATACCCTATGTAATAATCAATTAGTAAATCCGCTGAATTTTTTACAGTGTTTTTGATTGCTTCAAGCAGTCCATCACTGGGTTTTGTATGCCCGCCAACACCACCAACATCTGCTTTGATAACTGAAACTGTAATTTTCAACAATTAATTCCTGTATGACTTTTATTTATACCCTGTTATCATTATTGATTATTCAATGATTCAGAATAACTATTTCCAATTTTGATTCATTTCCATAAAAAATCAATCAGATGAGCCGTTAATTACTTAGATGATATTTATGATCAGAATAAAAAATAATTTCAAGAGTCAGCACATTAAGATAAAAAGCATATCATTTAAAATTGATATTTTTAAATTTGTAGATTCCTTGTTTGACTACAAATTAATCAAATATTATTAAATGGGAGATTTTTTACGTCATAAATTTACAGTCGTGCTTTTATGAAACGGATTGCGGGTATGTCAGTTGGGTCTACACCATCATTTATTGCACGAAGTATTGTTGCATATCCCATACGATATATCGAGTCGATGAGTGCATTAAGCAAATTTCCCTTTGGGGCAAAAAGTTCAAAATATGGAACTTTTTTTGATTCAAGGTATTCTTTAACTACATTGAATTGTTTTTTTATCAATAGATGATCATCATTTTTTCTGAAAAGAATTGGACTAATGTTTGAGGGTCGCTCCCAGGCGTTAATACTATTATGACAAGATTCAGCTATTTCCTCTATCATAGCATGTTTCTTACAATTCTCTTGAAAATCATTTTTAAATCTCAAAGCTGCAGGTAACAACAATGGTGAATAGTAACATATGGGGATTTTTGACATGAATTTTGCCAAATTAGCAGAGGGATTATTTTCTTTATCGGTAGAAAATATTATGTCTCTTGTCTTCTTAAGATTAGATATAGATTCAGTTATCTGTTTTTCTGGCAATCCAAGTGATTCAGACAATGATCCTAAAATACTATAAAGCGAAAATACAAGCGACGAACGTGGAGAATTTAACATTTTATATTTATTAAATGCAATTTTGTTGGTTTTACAATATTTTTCAATTTTACCGCCAGATGAAAATGCAATAATTTTACATTCCGCTTCGTGAGCCGTTTTAAGCAGAGTTAATGTTTCTATAGTATTACCTGATGCACTATTACAGATAACCAATGTGTCTTTTGCAATTTTTTTTGGAAGAAAGTATCCCTTAGCCACAAAGATTTCATGGTCAGTAAGACCATACAAGATATTTGCAATTATACCTGATCCTCCCATGCCACTGACAAGAATATCATTAAATTTTATATCGATTTTTTCTGAGGAATTAAAAGATTCCTCAGCATGCTCTGGCCAAGATCGGTAAACATCGATCATCTCTTGTGCCATTGCACTTATTTTTTTCATAACTTGCGTTCAAAGTAATTTATTATTTAAGGTTATGTTTAATGGGTTAGAGTTGGAGATCATTAAGAGTTAACCAAAATAGAATAGAATAGAATAGAATAACAGCAAGATCATCAGAATGTATTAAAAATTTCCAAATGCAGGGATTCGAATTTTTCCATATTTTGTAACGCTGCAAAAAGCAATTGTCAGATTAAGAGATATTTTTCAAGTTGTAATTGATGGATTCATTGTGTATATCAAAACACATCAACAACATGAAGAAAATATAATCATATCAAATTTTGCTCACATATATCACAGAATATAATTATTTCTAATTTAGTTGGTTTGTACCAATCATGGAATTGTAACTACAGCGTGTTTGATTTGGAATCTATTTTCTCAAACTAAGAATTTTAGCATCAAGTGAAGAGGTCTTAGGGGCAGAATTAATCTTAAAGATTGGAATTAGCATAGCTAAATGAAATGCAGCACCAATAACATTTACAATGATAAACCAGGATAGTGAATCAAATAACAGTCCTTTTACAATACTTACGGTGAGAAGAGATATTAGCAATAATTGTGGCCATAATTTTCGCCATGGGACACTACTTCCAGTTCTAGCTGTAACAAATGGTTTGGCTTTATTTCTAAGGGCTTGAATTGAAGCCCCAGTAGTTATTGGAAACGATATGATATTCATACTTATATTATAGAATACAGATTTTAGAGAATTTCCTGTTTTAACAAAAGTAAGCAAAAAAGTAGTCAATGTAAATATGCTATACGGAAGTAAAAACAGTAGATAGGTAGTTAAATCAAGATTTAGTGGACGTATGCTAAATAATAGAAATGCAATTGGACAAAGCATTTGTATGAGATATGCCCAACCAGACAAATACCAGCTGGTGCTAAGAAAATAATCGAATTTGTATGCAAGGCTGAATGACTTGTTTTTTAATATCTTACTGAAAATCTTCTTTGAGCATTGCATTGTTCCAAACGCCCATCTCCATTGTTGGTTAAAATATGCAGCAAGTTCTGTAGGTGCGCGCCCATATACCAACTTTTTATTATAATAAAATGTCTTCCAACCCTTCATATGCATTTCAACTGTTGTGGCTAGATCTTCAGTTATTGAATTCTCATCAAAACCACCAACACTCAATAAAGCCTCTTTTCGATATACGATGTTTGTTCCACAGCTAAACAATGAACCAAGTGTACTTTTTCCTTCAGTAATAATATCGTAAAAAATTATCTGTTGAGCTTGAGATGCCTGACTGAGTATAGATGCATCTAGATTAGTATACTGTTGTGGTACTTGTACCATTGCAAGATTTGGATCATTTTGTAAAAAGGGCAACACATCTCTTAAAAAATTTGGATCGGGCATTTGATCAGCATCCAATATACAGACAAACTCCTCTTCTAGTACAGGTAAAATATCATTAGTTGCTCCTGCTTTGTAGCCTCGTCTATTCTCCCTGTGAATATATTGTACTCCAATTTGTTCACAAAAATTTTTGATGTCTTTGCAAATTTCAGGATTTGTAGAGTCATCAAGAACGTAAACAACTGCCAAATCTTTAGATGCATTAACAACTGCACCTAAATTCATACGAATCATATCAAGAGGTTCATTATACATTGGCACTAAAACAGCAACCTTACTTTTAGAATATACGTACGTATGATTTGCTATCGTACTAGGGTATTTTTCTATACTACGTACAGTGTTCAAATAATATCCTATTGAATGAGCTCCAAAAAAAATAACACTAAACATGAATAATATTGAAAAAACAGAATCAATTATTGTACCACCGTGTAATAATGCTGTGGAATTAACATATAGTACAATTGCAGCCAAAATTGATATTATAGTCATGATTATCATAAGTCGCATACCCACTGTTGTTATGTTAAAAGTTGAATGTGTTTTAATTGATGGATATGACTGATTTTGAGACACATTGTACTACCAATCACATGTCATATTTACTTTTCACCACGATTTCAATAAATTGAACATGGGTTAGATTACAAATGTTACAGAATATGTATTATTTCTGATTTATCGTGGTTTAATTTCGAGATAGCCATAAAACTTTTTAATCCAACATAGAAAATCACAAGGGTATTGAAGGCAATAATTAATGCAGGTGGAAAAGGAACTAGAGCTTGGCCTCTCAGCGTATTTGTACCAAAATCAATGATGCCAATAGAAGGAAAGCCATTACTTGAACACATTGTGAATTATTTGAATAAATTTAATGAAATTAATGAGATCGTAATTATTTATGACGAATCAAAGTTGGGCGAGCAAGTACCAAATTTCTTTGACGGTAAGTCATACAGAACCAAATTGACATTCAGGAAAGACAAGTTAAGAGGAACAGGAGGAGCATTGTTAGAATGTGCTGAAGACCTTAAAAATGAAGATGATTTTATTTTGTGGTTTTCAGACAATTTATCAAATTTAGATGTACATGGTATGATAAGTCAATTTAGAAGTTCTGATTGTATTGGATGTATAGCAACTAGGAGAAAAAAACCTGAAGAGACAGGTTTTGTCAAGATTGACAGTAACAACAAAATATTACAATTTATAGAAAAACCAATTTCAGATCTCCAGCAACCAGAAGCATTAGGAATTTACATGTTTAAAACAGACATAATAAAAAAGATACAAGAAAGATCTACAGATAAAGAAATAAATTTATCATTTGACATAATGCAAAAACTACCTTCAGGATCAATGCTTAGCTATGATATTGGTAATAGTGTGTGGATCGACATAGAAGGTCCAACTAAAATAATGAGAAACACAGCACTTATTCAGAGTGTGTTTACTGACATCTATGATTAAACTAACTAAAAACACGTTTTCATTGTTTGATGAAAGTAAATATTTCCTCGAAAATACCAGAATATCAATAAGACAAAAAGTATTAGAAATTTTTATTTCTTGTGTCATCATATAAGAGTAACAAATCAACAATAACAACAACAACCACTTATTTTCAAAAGTTCATAATTCTATTGCATAATTGATTATATATACAAGCGTACTGTTTTGTTATTTCTAATATTTCATCATGTTTGGTTCAGATATGTTATGTATCCAAATAATGAATATCATCTTATACATGCATTTAAGAAAATCTCAAAGCCATGAAATAAAAATACAAACATCATCATAGACGAATCAAATAATTATGACTCATAAATTATACTTAAAGAAAAAGGGTTTACAATTTAAGAAACAACAGTACAACAGTGTTTAAAATGTATATCGATTACGACCGTGTGAATTAGGTCGTACGTCTGGAATGTATGTCTCAGATGGTTTTTCATCTGGAATGTATGTCTCAGATGGTTTTTCATCTGGAATGTATGTCTCAGATGGTTTTTCATCTGGAATGTATGTCTCAGATGGTTTTTCATCTGGAATGTATGTCTCAGATGGTTTTTCATCTGGA